>OIZL01000947.1_pt1 | contig 18021 bp, 10 predicted proteins | sample 1588541 | NCBI WGS metagenome assembly OIZL01 (sample SAMN03283285) | human gut metagenome | biome: human-associated habitat; material: feces | host: Homo sapiens | place: Peru | collected 2012 | reverse complement strand
ATTATCCACATTGATGACAGTGATATAGTGAAGCCGGATGGCTATAAATTTGAGGCGCTTGGAATGGTCAGGGATGGTTCAAAGAGTTCCAGCACAAAAAACGCTTACCAAAAAGGCTATCATGTAACAGAGGCCTGCGCACTGACAAAAAACAGCCACCCTGTCAGTATCTTTTCGCAGATTCATTCTTCAAAAGAAAAGAGCTTTACCTCCATTAATGATATAACCTTTTCTGCAATGGAACGGGGTGCTGCCATGTTTGGCAGCGCTACCTTTGTCATGGACAGAGGCTATGATGACAACAAGATGTTTTTAAAACTGGATGACCTGAAACAGGATTACGTAATCCGCCTCACTTCAAAACGCAAGCTCTTTTTCCATGGTAAATGGGTTCCTGCAACACAGCTAAGGAATCAGCGGAAAGACAAGATAAAAACACCTTTGTTATTCCATGGAAAATGCCACGATGCCTACCTCTCCCATGTAAAAGTCCAGATAACTGCATCCAAAAAAGACATCTATCTGGTTCTTGTTTATGGAATTACAGAACATCCTATGATGCTTGCCACAAATAAGGAGATCAAGTCAAAGGAAGATGTCGTAAATGTGGCAAAGGCTTACTTCTCCAGATGGCGTATTGAGGAATATTTCCGCTGCAAAAAACAGATGTTTCAGTTTGAAAACTTCCGTGTGCGGAGGCTTACAGCAATCAATGCTTTAAATTTTTATATCACCTTATGCATGGCATTTCTGGCACATATATCCATGAAGTCAGAACCAAATGCCCTTAAGGTTTCTATCATACAAAAAGCAGACCCTGTAAAGGAAAAAGTACATTTCTGCTATTACCGGTTAGCTAAAGGTATCTCTGGCATACAATCGTATGCAAAAGAAGGCGTCAGGCTATGGTTTCGGACAAAGCGTCCGGCATACCGTCAACTCTGCCTTGAGCTGACCGCTTAGATAGATAAAAGAATATATCTCCCAAAGCCCGATTCCGGTGGGGCTTATTAAAGTACCTCTACTCAAAGAACTGTCAGTCTAAAATATCAAAAAAACGACAGATTGGTGCTTTAGGAAGACGTAATCACTTTTTTGATTACATTTTGCGGAAACTCAAGTCTGTCCCGGATTCCCGCGCAATAAATCGTATCCATTTTCCTCAACTACCATTCTACCATTACAAAAAAAGGGATAAAGACCTGCGTCTTTATCCTTACTATAGTAGCGAGAGGGGGATTTGAACCCTCGACACTACGGGTATGAACCGTATGCTCTAGCCAACTGAGCTATCTCGCCATATGGATTACCTTGCGGTAAAATGGGACCTATAGGGCTCGAACCTATGACCCTCTGCTTGTAAGGCAGATGCTCTCCCAGCTGAGCTAAGATCCCATTTGCGGTCAAAATTCATCGACCGACTTAGTCATTATACTATCCAAAAAAAGTAAAGTCAATACCTGTTTCCCATATTTTTTACTTTTCCAGACGGACACAGTTTGCCAGATATTCCGCATCCGGTATTGCCGCATCACGTACCGCGCGCTCAATGGCCAGGGACATGACTTTCGCTGCAAGCGTTCCCGCCACATTGATATCCGCACGCACATTCCCCATAGAAACCGCATAGATCGTATCGCCATCCGCCATAGTTCCGACCGGATTTATGTTTCTCGCATAAGCGCAGCGCGCCATGGATGCGATCTTATTTGCCTCATCCTGTGCAAATCTTCCATTTGTCACGATCGCCCCGATCGTTGTATTTTCCTTATAAAAATCTGTAGGCTTTGCGATCTTAAGAAATTCCGCACAGGTATCAAGTTCCTTTGTGCGGTCTGGGCTCTTTAGCCCCGCGATCTTTTTCCCGGTCGTGGAATCAAAAATATCTCCGAATGCATTCACCACAACCACTGCTGCCATTTTCAGTTCCCCGACTTTAAGCGCCGCAATGCCAAGACCTGACTTCTCGGCACATTCCATACCGAACAGTTTTCCAACCGTTGCTCCACAGCCAGCACCCTCATTTCCACTCTTCGGCTCTTTTGCAGCCTCGGCATCCACGCAGGCATCATAGCCCATCTGCGCATCGGGGCGGATCGACGGATCTCCATATCCGAGATCATAAATACAGGACTGGCACACAAGCGGCACTTTCGCAAACCTGGTGTCATAACCAATGCCATGCTCTTCCAGATAACGCATGACACCGGCAGCCGCTTCCAGACCATACGCCGAACCGCCGGAAAGAACAACTGCATGGATCGGATTGTTTGCCGTAAGCGGTGAAAGAAGCGGGGTTTCTCTGGACGCAGGTCCTCCACCGCTGATATCCACACCTCCGGTCGCCGGCTGATCAAACAGCAGCACGGTCACGCCGGTTTTTCCCTTTTCACTCTTTGCCTGTCCGATCCGCAGTCCCTCAATATCCGTTGCCTTTATTTCTGTTGCTATTGTATCAATTTCCATGGTTTTTCCTTCTTTATCAAAAATTATTCCGCAAGCAGGCGTTCCACCAGCTTTACACATTCCGCCGCATCCTTTGAGTAACCGTCCGCACCAATCTCATCCGCAAAACTCGGGGTGATCGCGGCACCGCCGATAATGATCTTTCCCTTGTATCCCTTTTCCTGCGCCAGTTCCACGACATCCTTCATGCGCATCATCGTCGTTGTCATCAGCGCAGAAAGCCCGATCACTTTTGCATTTTCTTTCAATGCCGTATCCACGATGATGGAAGCCGCCACGTCTTTGCCGAGATCCAGTACCCTGTAACCGTAATTCTTTAACATCAGTACGACCAGGTTCTTCCCGATATCATGGATATCGCCCTCCACAGTCGCCATGACGATCGTCGCCATCTCCTCCTCGCTGCCGTCCCTCACAAGCATCGGCTCCAAATATTCAATCGCCATCTTCATCGCGTTTGCGCTTGCGATCAGCTGCGGCAGGAAATAAATCTGCTTGTCAAACAAAACACCGACCTCATTGATCGCAGGGATCAGATCTTCACTGATGATCGTATCCGGCACTTTTCCGGCATCCAGTTCTTTCTTTACCTCGCCTAAAATACCACCCTTGTTTCCATGCAGCACCGCGTCAAACACCGGATTTTTCGGTGCCTTTTCTTCTTTTGCGCCAGAACCGGAAGCATCTTCTTTCGTCACCTTCTCATCCAGAAGATTCATCCGGTTAATATAACGGATATCACTTCCGTCCTTATGTAACAGCATATCCGTGGCAAATGCCGCATTCATAAGCAGCTCCTGCGACGGATTTGCGATTGCCATTGTAAGTCCATTCGCGATCGCCATCGTAAGAAATGCCGTGTTGACGTACTGTCTGTCCGGAAGTCCGAATGAAATGTTAGAAAGTCCGCAGATTGTCGCCAGTCCAAGCTCATTTTTACAATAGGAAATCGTATCGTAACACTCGAGCGCCGCAAGCGGATTTGCGCCTACGGTTGCCACCAGGCCGTCCACCACGATGTCTTCTCTTGCAAAACCGAGTTCCAGCGCACGATCCAAGATAATATTTACAATCTCACGCTTTTCTTCCAGAGACTTCGGCAGTCCCTCATCGGAAAGCGGCAGTAAAATAAACATGGCCCCGTATTTCCGTGCGATCGGAAGCAGCTTTTCAAACTTTTCTTTTTCCAGGGAAATGGAATTGATCAACGCACGCCCCGGATAAATGCGGAGCGCCGCCTCAATGATATCAACGTGGCTCGAATCAATACAGAGTGGGCAGTCCACCGTCGTACTTACTTCGTAAATGACATCGAGCATCATCTGTTTTTCGTCAATACCATTCATACCCATATTGACATCTAAGATGGAGGCACCATTCTCCTCCTGCGCCCGCGCCATGGAACGCACAAGATCCAGACTTCCCTCTTTTAATTCCGCCTGTAATTTTTTCTTTCCGGTCGGATTGATCCGTTCGCCCACAACCAGAAACGGGCCATCCAGATCGATCTCCACGCTTTTTCGCTCTGAGGTTAAAATCCGTCTTCTTTTATCAGAGATCTCGCGCACCGGAATCTCTCGCACCGCATCACTCAATGCTTTGATGTGCGCAGGTGTCGTACCGCAGCAGCCACCCACAATCGCAGCTCCCTCTTCAACCAGTTTTTTTCCGACTGCCGCAAATTCCTCCGGCATCGTGTTATAAACCGTCACTCCGTCCACCAGCTCCGGCAGACCGGCATTTGGCTTCGCAAGAACCGGGATATTTGCATAAGCAACCATTTCCTTTACCGGAGCAAGCATTTCCTCCGGCCCTGTGGAACAGTTCAGTCCGACCGCATCCGCGCCAAGGCTCTGCATAACGACCACTGCAGTTGCAGGGTCTGTTCCGTAAAGCGTTCTTCCGTCCTCATTGAACGTCAGGCTCACCATCACCGGCAGATCACAGGTCTCCCGGATCGCAAGCACTGCTGCACGCGACTCCTGAAGACTCATCATTGTTTCCACCACAAACAGATCCACGCCTGCCTTTAAGATCGCACGCACCTGCTCTTTATAGATGTCCACAAGTTCCTCAAACATCAGATCTCCCATTGGAAACAACTGCTGCCCTGTCATCGTGAGATCGCCTGCCACCAGTGCCCTGTCACCTGCCGCCTCTCTTGAAATTCCAACCAGCCGCTCATTCATTTCCTCCAGGTGTTCTTCGAGTCCGTATTCTTCTAACTTGATGCGGTTTGCCGTAAACGTCGGTGCATATAAAATATTGGTCCCCGCCTCCACATAATCCTTCTGCAGTCGGATCATCACATCCTCATGCTCTAAGATCCACTGTTCCGGGCAGACGCCGACCGGCATTCCCGCATCCTGCAGGTTGGTTCCTGTCGCGCCATCTAAGATGACCGGTCCGTTTTTCACCAGTTCACGAAATGCTTCTCTTGTCATATTACCGCTCTCCTATTTTTCTGATTTCCGTAATAATATTGCTGATGAGTCCCGCCCGGTTAAACGGCGTCATCATATAAAATCCATCTGCCACGTCATACAGTTTCTTCGCTGTTTCCACGGAGATCTGCGTCGCGACCGCCTCTGCTTCTTCCCTGGTCATCTCCTTGTCGTAACGATACACAATATCCCTTGTGATATGGATCCCCGGCATCTCATTGCAGACAAAAAGCGCGTTTTTATAGCTGACAAGCGGCATGATCCCGCAGATCAGTCTGGTATCCACATGCTCTTTGATATAACGGATACGCTCCACATCCGCATCAGTATAGATCGGCTGTGTCAAAAAGAACGTACAGCCCTCCGCGATCTTTAACTGCATCCGCTTTATGATCGCATCCACATTGACCCCGTGATAATTCAGTGCGCCGCTGTAGCAGACCGGATCCTCCGCAAAAACATCCGCATTCATTTCTTTTACATAATTCATGAGTTTGATCGAATTAAAATCAAACACCGATGAGATCTTTCCTTTAAACTCGCGTGCAACCGGATCGCCCGTAATAAACAGAAACTGCCGGATGCCCGCCATATAATCGCCAAGCAGCGTAGAACGGAGCGCAAGCACATTTTTGTCTCTGCAGCAGATATGCGGCATAACCGGAATTCCCACTTCACGCTGTACTTTTTCTGCCAGAAGTCCGGCATCCATCCGGGCTCTCGCCATCGGGGAATCTGCAAGCGTAATGAGATCGACCTGATTTTCCTTTAGCAGCTTCGCACCGTTCATCACTTTTGCGATATCTGTCTGAAATGGCGGATCTAATTCAACAATATATACTTTTTCTTTTTTTGCGAATTTTTCTTCCAAAGCATGGCTCGATTTTTCACCCGCTTCCGGCACGATCTGCCCAATGCGCTTTTTCCCGCGCGGACTTTCTTCTAACGCCTGTCCCAGTTTTTCTATGTAAGAAGGCTCGGTTCCACAACAACCGCCCAAAATATCCACACCAAGTACCGCGATCTTTTTTTGCATCTCAACGAAATATCTTTCATTGCTCGAATATACGGTCTTCCCGCGCAAAACTACCGGATATCCGGCATTCGGGAGTGCTGTCAAATATTTTTCATTCGGAAATTCCGCATCTTTTAACAGCTGATAGAGATGCGCCGCTTCCACGCCACAGTTAAAACCATAGGCATCGATGGCATCATCGCCCGCTGCCAGCTCGATCACACGCTTCACGCTGATCCCGGATTTGGTATAACCGCTCTTGTCAAACGAGAACTGCGCAATGACAAAGGTATCGCCCTTCTCCTTAATGTAAGCCGCAAGCGGTGATACATATGCGAAATCCGAAAGCGTTTCAAACAAAAAGATCCTTGCCCCGCACGCAAAAAACGTATCGCAGATCGTCTTATACTCCGCAAGCACATCCTCATATGCTTCCTCTCCCGAATCATAGATCGGTCCCAAGTCCGCCGCGATAAAAACTTCGCTGCCGCTTTCTGCCACCGCTTTCTCCGCGATCTGATAACCCGCTTTGATATTTTCGGTCACTTCCTCCATTGTATCAAAAAACATGGTATTGGTCGCAAACGTGTTCGTACGGATCAGTTTTGCGCCCGCGGCAATATAATCCAGATGGATCTCCTTCACCCGCTCCGGTGCCTCGGTATTCGCCCGCTCGACAAAAATCTGCTCATCCTTATATTTTTTCTGGTAATAGGTTCCCATCGCTCCATCCGTGATCAGACGATGTTCCTTCAAATACGCAGCAATATTCATCTCTTTTCCCCACTTTTTGTATATTTTCCGTAAACGGCACTTGGCCAGTCTTCATATTCTTTCATTATATTAAATTCGCCATACGGTGACAAGACACATTTTCCCATAGCTGGCTATAGGCTGAATCTATAGCAAAATGTCTTTCCCATAACGCAACAAAAGGATGCACTCTGTGCATCCCTTTGATTGCTTTTATAACGAAAATGTCACTGCAAGCACATATTCGGTCTCGTCCTTCGTCTGAAACTTTTTAAGCAGGCGGTACTGTCCATTAGGCAGCTTCCCGTAATCCTCCAGCCAGTTGACCGGACAGGCTCCCTCCGCCACTGTGTGCGGCTCCACGACTAACGGTTCATCTTCCCAGTCATGGGTAAGCGACTGGCTCGGCATCTTGTACCACTGCCCCTTTGTCCACTTTTCAAGGATAAAATCCTCCTCAAACGTGAGCTCATTCTCAGACTCATTACAGATATCCAAAACCAGACCGTCCTCGGACACCGTACCGTCCTCGATCGTCATCGTGACACCTTTACAGTTATTAACTACCGAGTTTTTTTTCTCTTCATGGCTCGCCAGAAAAATCAATGTTGCCGCCGCTGCGATCCCAAACGCACCGAGGATCCGTGCCGTTTTCTTTCTCATGACCAATCACACTTCCTGCTTGTTTTCTATATAACAGACTAGCGGAATTTTTCGGAAAATGCAATGATTTTTCCATGTTTTTATGAAAATTTTATAGTTACCTTCTATCCTCTTTTCTCAAGGATCTGATCGATCAGACCATATCTGATATCTGTTGCCTGCCCCTGCACACCGTTTTTCTGTAGGTTTGCGGCGTCTTAATAAAAATTGCCCTGATTGCACGGTCTGTTTTCCAAACATGGAAAGATATTCCTGTGCTTTCTGTAACGATATGTTTAACTTCTTCTGAAGTCTTGTCAGAATGTCATCCTCTGAAAGTCCAAATTCATAGCCGGTTTCAATGATACCTTTCGCTTCTCCTTCTGCAACTCCCTCTTTTCTTGCCCCTTCAAATACCGTACACATATCCGCATCCCCCTTCTTTACACTCACAATTTTGATTGGATTTCCATGCAGACTTTGCATATTTGACTATTTAAAATAGATAAAAAGATTTTTCCTTATTATGATAACCTATGTCTGATATATTTTCAATTTAATTTTGATACAAAAACAGGATGCAAAAAAACCTCATAGAAAGGATTTCTCCTCTCTACAAGGTCTTTACAAAATCTTCTTATTTGAAGTAAGCCACGCCGGACTCAAAGATCTTCATATCCTGTTCGCCGTAAATATTGATCGCTACAGAATCTCCGCGACGCTCGGAGTGTGCCATCTTTCCGAGTACACGACCATCCGGGCTGGTGATACCCTCGATTGCCATATAGGAACCGTTGACATTCCATTCCTCATCCATGGTCGGATTTCCTGCTTCATTTACATACTGGGTTGCAACCTGTCCCTCTGCAAACAGCTTATCCAGCCATTCCTTCGGTGCTACGAAACGTCCCTCGCCGTGAGATGCCGGATTGCAGTATGTCTTTCCAAGCTCTGCCTGTGCCAGCCACGGGGATTTATTGGATACCACTTTCGTGTATACCATCTTTGAAATATGACGTCCGATCGTATTGTAGGTCAGTGTCGGTGAATCTGCTGTCTGCTGTCTGATCTCACCGTATGGTACCAGACCAAGCTTGATCAGTGCCTGGAAACCATTACAGATACCAAGTGCCAGTCCGTCTCTTTCATTTAACAGCTTATTGACCGCCTCTGCCATCTTTGCGTTACGGAATGCATTTGCAAAGAATTTTGCGCTTCCTTCCGGTTCATCACCTGCGGAAAATCCACCCGGGAACATGATGATCTGTGCCTGATCGATCGCTTTTGTAAACTCATCTACAGAATCACGGATATCTTTCGCTTCAAGGTTTTTAAATACCTTGATCGTAACATCCGCGCCGGCGCGCTCAAATGCCTTTGCGCTGTCATACTCACAGTTGGTTCCCGGGAATACCGGGATAAACACATTCGGTCTTGCAACTTTATGCTTGCATACATAAACCTTATCTGCTTTATATAAACCGGTCTTTACTTCCTCTTTATCTTCCGTTGCTCTGGTCGGGAATACTTTTTCCAGTGTGCCTGTCCATGCATCCAGTGCCTCGTCCATGGAAATTTCCACGTCACCGTAGGTAAAGGCTGCTTTTTCGGTTACTTCCGCGATCTTCTTTACCGCATCCGCGATCTCTGACTTGCCAACGATCTCTTCGAATTTTGCCACATCTTTTACTTCAAGCACAAGATTTCCAAATCCAGGCGCAAACAGTTCTTCTTTTGTCACTGCATTTGCATCTACCGCTACGCCAAGCTTGTTTCCGAATGCCATCTTGCTTAACGCAAGCGCGATTCCCTTTCCGTCAAGCGCGTATGCCGCTGCAACCGCACCACTCTGGATCAACGCATGAACGGTATCGTACAGCTTCATAACCTGTGCGTAAACCGGAAGATCATATGCGTCTTTTTCCATGGTAAATAAGTAAACCGGATTTCCGGATTTCTTAAATTCCGGTGTAATGATGTCGCCTTCTTTTGCCACATCTACCGCAAAAGATACCAGTGTCGGCGGTACATCGATCTCATTAAAGGAACCGGACATGGAGTCCTTTCCTCCGATGGACGGCAGTCCGAACGCGATCTGCGCGCTGTATGCACCGAGCAGTGCAGCAAACGGCTGGCTCCAGCGCTTCGGATCCTCGCTCATTCTGCGGAAATATTCCTGGAATGTAAAACGGATCTTGTGGTAATCACCACCTGCAGTCACAATCTTGGACAAAGATTCGAGTACTGCGTAAACCGCTCCGTGATACGGGCTCCAGCTGGAAAGATACGGATCAAATCCATATGCCATCATTGTGACTGTATCGGTCATTCCCTTTAATACCGGAAGCTTTGCCACCATACTCTGGGTCTCGGTAAGCTGATACTTACCACCGTAAGGCATGTATACACTGCCTGCACCGATGGAACCGTCAAACATTTCCACCAGTCCCTTCTGGGAACAGCCGTTTAAGTCAGCAAGCATAGAGAGCCATGCATCCTTTACATCCGCAACTTTTTTCTCATTGAAATAATTATCCTCTTTGACCGGCATCTCAACTTCCACATCGGTCTCCTGATGTGCTCCGTTGGTATCAAGGAACGCACGCTTGATATTTACGATTTCTTTTCCTCTCCATACCAGCACCAGTCTCGGCTCTTCGGTGACAACTGCCACTTCTGTTGCCTCAAGGTTTTCTTCTTTTGCATATTTTAAGAAAGTATCTACATCTTCTTTTGCGACTACGACTGCCATACGCTCCTGGGACTCGGAAATCGCGATTTCTGTTCCATCCAGACCTGCATATTTCTTCGGCACCTTGTCAAGCTGCACGCGCAGACCGTCTGCCAGCTCGCCGATCGCAACGGAAACTCCGCCTGCACCAAAGTCATTACACTTTTTGATGATGTGGCTTACTTCCTCTCTGCGGAACAGTCTCTGCAGTTTACGTTCGGTCGGTGCATTACCTTTCTGTACCTCGGCACCACAGGTATCAATGGATTTTGTAGTATGTGCCTTGGAAGAACCGGTTGCTCCACCACAGCCGTCACGTCCGGTCTCACCGCCAAGCAGGATGATGATGTCGCCCGGATCGGAATTCAAACGCTGTACCGCGCGTCTCGGAGCCGCACCCATAACCGCGCCGATCTCCATACGCTTCGCAACGTAATTCGGATGATAAATTTCTTTTACATAGCCGGTCGCAAGTCCGATCTGGTTTCCGTAAGAGCTGTATCCGTGTGCAGCGGAACGCACGATCTTCTTCTGCGGCAGCTTTCCGTTCATGGTATCTTTTACTGATACGGTCGGATCTGCCGCACCGGTCACACGCATTGCCTGGTAAACATAAGTACGTCCGGAAAGCGGATCACGGATCGCACCGCCAAGGCAGGTCGCCGCACCACCGAACGGCTCAATCTCCGTCGGATGGTTGTGTGTTTCATTTTTGAAGTTTACAAGCCACTCCTCGGTCTTTCCGTCCACTTCTACCGGAACAACGATCGAGCAGGCATTGATCTCATCGGATTCCTCCTGATCTGCCAGCTTTCCTTCTTTTTTCAGGCGCTTCATTGCCATGAGCGCAAGATCCATCAGGCAGACAAATTTATCATCTCTTCCTTTGTAAAGATTCTTGTGTGTCTCAAGATAATCCTTATAGGTATCCTCGATCGGTGCCTTGTAAAATCCATCATCAAATTTTACATCCTTTAACTCCGTAGAGAAGGTAGTATGGCGGCAGTGATCGGACCAGTAGGTATCAAGTACACGGATCTCGGTCATGGACGGATCACGTTTTTCATCGTTCTTAAAATAATTCTGAATATGGAGGAAATCTTTAAATGTCATGGCAAGACCAAGAGAGTCATAAAGCTCCTTTAAATTTGTCTCATCCATTGCCGTAAAACCGTCAAAAATCTTTACATCTGCCGGTTCTTCAAATTCTGTTACGAGTGTTTCCGGTTTCTCCATACCGGTTTCTCTTGAATCTACCGGGTTGATGCAGTGATTCTTGATCGCTTCCATCTGCTCATCGCTCACATCTCCGTAGATCACATACGTTGTTGCGGAACGGATGACCGGTTTTTCTTCTTCATTTAAGAGTTTTACGCACTGTACGGCAGAATCTGCTCTCTGATCGAACTGTCCCGGTAAAAACTCCACGCTGAAAGTCTTACCACCTTCCAGATCAAAGTTCTCTTCATACAGATCATCTACCGGCGGCTCGGAAAAAACGGTACCAAGTGCTCTTTTATAAGTCTCATCCGAAATATTTTCAATATCATAACGGATCAGAACCCGTACTCGGGTAACTGTTTTAATGCCAAGGTAGCTTTTGATCTCTGCCTGCAGTTCCTTTGCCTGCACTGCGAAATCTTTCTTCTTCTCTGCGTACACGCGTCTAACGTTACTCATGTTTATCCCTCCATAAATGTGCTGTCTGTACAATCTTCTTTCTTTATCTTAGCATAGTATAACACAGCTTCTTAAATTAGTATAATTAATATATCTAATTCTTTTTATAAGGCATTCTAATTGTTATGCGTTGACATATTTATAAGCAGGTCTTATAATATTATTCAGTAAAAATCAAAGGAGATTTTATCATGGACATCAATTATGAATTATATAAAGTGTTTTATTTTGTCGCTACTTCTCTGAGCTTTTCCGAAGCGAGCAAACAGCTCTACATCTCACAGTCTGCGGTCAGCCAGTCCATCAAGACACTGGAAAAGAAGCTTGGACAGCCTCTTTTTATCCGCAGCACCAAAAAAGTCCAGCTCACACCCGCCGGAAAAATTCTCTTAAAGCATGTAGAACCGGCGATGAATCTGATCCGCCGCGGCGAAAACCAGCTTCTCGATTCCAATATCTTAGGGCTCGGGCAGCTTCACATCGGAGCCAGTGACACGATCTGCCGATATTTTTTAGTTCCTTATTTAAAGCAGTTCCACAAAAAATTCCCGAATGTTCCGATTAAGGTTACCAACGCCACCTCGTTGAGCTGCGTAGATCTCTTAGAACAGGGAAAAGTGGATCTGATTGTGACCAATTTCCCGAATGCCAAACTGACACACTCCTATATGCAGAAGACGGTCTTTAATTTTCACGATGTCTTTATCGTAAATCCTGCACATTTTACATTCAAACAACAGCCGGTCTCTTTAGAAGAATTAAACCAGTATCCGATCCTGATGCTGGACCGCAAAAGTACGACGAGCGAATTTTTACACAACCTGTTTTTACAGCATCAGTTAGAGCTGCTCCCGGAAATCGAATTGAGCAGTAATGATCTTCTGATCGACCTTGCAAAGATCGGACTTGGCGTTGCCTTTATTCCGGATTACTGCCTGACCAGAGAATCCAGGGATCTTATTATTTTAAAAACCAAAGAGCCCATGCCGGTCAGACATCTTGTGGCGAGTATCAATCCGAATCTGCCGACATCCTCCGCGACCGAAGAATTTTTAAAGCTTCTTCCCGAGGTCTGATTCCTCATCTTTTTTATCCCAGAAACGCTTTACGCACGCTTCTACGTTCCGCAGGGAGCAGATCTCATACTGCTCCCATTCCCGCGGAAACAGATCTCTGTTCTCACGGTTTAAAAAGCGCTCATCCAGCAGTGCGATCACACCGACATCCTCTGCCGTCCGTATTACACGCCCCGCTGCCTGCTGCACCTTATTCATTCCCGGATAACGGTAGGCATAGGCAAAACCGTCTCCCTCTCTCCTGTCATAATAATCTTTTAAGATCTCCCGTTCGTCAGACAACTGCGGCAGACCGGTTCCAACGATCAGTGTGCCGATCAGCCGGTCATTCTTCAGATCGATCCCCTCTCCGAAAATGCCGCCCATCACGCAAAAGGCGATGAGCGATCTTTCCCGTTTCTTTTCAAATTCTGCAAGAAACTCTTCTCTCTCCTTCTCCTGCATTCCATTTGTCTGCATCAGACAGTCCGCTTCCCCGTCATTCAACCGCTCAAACACTTCCGCGACCTGCGCCATATACTGATAGGACGGAAAGAATACGATATAGTTTCCCTGCCGCGCCCCGGTCACTTTTTTCACATATTCTGCCATCCGTGTATACTCTGTCTCATTCCGCCTGGTGTACTTACTTGTGACATCACCGGCAACAACAAGCAGGCTCTGCTCCTGATGAAACGTCGTCTCCGCATAGACCGCGTAATTGTCCTCTTTCGTGCTGAGCAGCTTTTTGTAATATCCGATCGGAAGAAACGTTGCCGAAAAAAAGATCGTACTGTTTCCTTTATCCAGACATTCCTGCAGATTTTTCGACGGATCCACACAGTAAAATTTAATAAAAAATCTTCCATCCCCGTCATAATCTGAATAAATCACATAGTTTTCATCCACCCTGTCATAGATATTTAAAAAATTCCGCACATCAAAATAAAGTTCCAGGCATTCCTCTTTCCCTGCGAACTCACTGCTCCTCTGAAAGAACTTATCCATCTCCGCGCCAAGCCGCATCAGCGCAAAGATAAGATCCCCGACATCCGGCAGGATCTCATAATCGTCACATTCTCTCTTATAGCGCAGCATGATCTGATTGCACTTTGCAAGCTCCTGCTCCAGGCGCTTGCTGTGCGACTTCAAAATTCTTTTTGCCGCCAGAAAATCTTCCTTATATAGTGTGGCACTGTACATTTCCCTGCCACGCTCGACCAGATTATGCGCTTCATCCACAAGAAAAATATAGTCGCCCTTCAGCCCTTCCGCAAAAAAACGCTTCAGATACACATTCGGGTCAAATACATAATTATAGTCACAGATGATATTATCGACCCAGCTTGCCGTATCCAGACAAAGTTCAAACGGGCAGACCATAAATTTCTCCGCCTGCTCTAAAAGCACCTCTCTGGTATACATATTTTCATGCAAAAGCAGATCATATACCGCATCATTGACACGGTCGAAATGTCCTTTCGCATACGGACAGCTCTCCGGATTGCAGTCCACCTCTTCACACTTGCACAGCTTCTCCTTTGCCGTGATCATCACCGTCTTTGCCTGATAACCATGTTCCATCAAAAGCTGGATCGTCTCGCGCGCCACATTTCCGGTGATCGTTTTTGCCGTGAGATAAAAAATCTTATCCGCCAGATTTTCCCCCACTGCGCGCACTGCCGGAAATATCGTGGAGATCGTCTTGCCGACTCCGGTCGGAGCCTGGATAAACAGATTCTTCTTGCGCCGGATCGTGCGGTAAACATCTGAAACCAGCTTTTTCTGGCCCCTCCGATAAGGATACGGGAATTCCAGATCCTGGATCGATGCCTGCCTGATCTTTTTCCAGTCATACGAAAAATCCGCCCATTTTTTATAAGCAGCAATCAGATTTAAAAACCAGATTTCCAGTTCCTCCAATGTGATTTCCTCGGAAAAACGTTTGATCTCTTCGGTATCCAGATTGCAGTACGTCATCTGTATCCCCATCTGTGCGCAGTCATGCTGCACCGCATAGATGTAGGCATAGCACATTGCCTGCGCGCGGTGTACCCCGATCGGTTCCGTCAGACCGGCAAGATCCATATACACGCCCTTGATTTCATCGATCGTTATCCGGTCATCTTCCCCGTAAATGATCCCGTCTGCTCTGCCTTCCACCACAAGTTCATAACGTTCCTCTTCGAGAATGATCCGAAGCGGTACTTCGGCATGGTATTCCACTCCCATCCGTTTTTGGATCTTCCGGTGCATCTTAGCTCCCGCCTGCATGGCGTTTTTATCCGGTGTCTTGTCCTTTCGGTTGTCCAGATCTCCGGAACGCAAAATAAATTCGACCAGGTTGCGCACCGAAATCCGAACCTGCTCTCTTACCCTTTCTTCCATACGAACTCCTTTACTCTGACTTCCAGTATAAAACAGCACACTCTCTCCCGCAAGCACAAAGTCCCATGCAGCTAAACCGGATTTACTTTCCCATAACAGAAACAGGCAGAACCACCAAAGTGATCCTGCCTGCCAATTTATTTCTATTCTATTTACGCAACTGCATATTTTCTTAAAACATTCTCAAAGTTCTCATCACGGCCGCCACAGGTTACCGTAAGTTCTCTGGAGAACCCGAGTCCTAACACACCGAGAAATGACTTTGCGTCGATCAAAATACGACCATATGAAATATCGATATCAAAATCACATTTATCGGCTGCCTTTACAAAGACGGAAACATCCTCTCTGTCTGCCAGTTTGATTTTCTGTTCTAACATATCATTCACCTTCCTACTCATAAAACTCCAAAACAAATTTCTTTTATCCCAAACTTTTTATGATTATGCGCTTTTTTCTCATCCTTGTCAAATTTCCCTCATTTTCTGTTTAATGATAAAATTCTTGCATTTTGACATGATTTTTTTTCTATCCCTCCAAAATTTATTCGTGTCTGTATGTGAATCCACCTGTTTCCTGCGGCTTAACATACTACATTATGCATGATAGCCTAAAAAATAACCATTTATTCATCATTTTAAACAAAATCTATAAACTTATTTTCTCTGGTTTCCTCCTTATTTTTAAGTTTTTTCTCTGTTTTTACAGAAAGAAATATTGAAAGAAGCTGTGATTTTTGCCTCACAGCTTCTGAAAATGGGGAAGAAATAATAATATATTGAATCACCTGTCTTGGTGATAATTATAAGATACGCTATGTTTGTGAAAAATCGATGTCAAAATTCTAAAAGCATTCGAAATACTTTCTTAAATTTTCTTAATCTTTTTGATCTCCGCAGTCAAAAGCTCCGCTGCCTGTCTGTGACAACGGACACCCGGATGTTCTCTCGATCCGATCGTATCCGGTGTTGCCGGTATAAGTTCCACAAAACGAACCGCAGCGTCCCCGCTCTCCCTTTGATACTCATCAAGCATTTCCTGAATCAGATCCTTTAACGGTGTACCAAGCATTCCGTACGCCCAGATGATTTCTGCCGCCGGATTACACTGCCGCACTTCATGTAAAAAGTCTTTCATTGCGTCACGCAGACGCTTTGCCGACTCTGCCTCATACGATCCGTCCGCATCAAGTTTCTGATCAAACAGCTTTCCGTTCTCATCATAAAAAACAGCCGGCTGTGAAAACGCGCTCTCGTCATTCGTTCCAAGATTTATCACCACGACATCCGGCTGCCATGCCTTAAAATTCCATGCTTTTCCTGCTCCCGCAGCCGCATTTTCTCCATCCGCCGCGAGCCCGCACACCTGTGTATAATATTTCGGAAGACTGCATTTCGGGTTTCCATCCCAGCTGGACAGTACACCCCATCCACTCTGTGAGATAATGTGGTAATCCGCATCCAGTGCCTCCGCCGTCATAAAAGCATAGTGATTCACACTGCCAAACACCATAGAAGACCAGCAAAGCTCTCTCTTTGCCCCTTCCGTTCCCTCTCCCGAGGTAATGCTGTCTCCCACAAACTCAATCTTCATTTTCTTTTCTTCCACCGGATAAAATTCTCCATCTATCCGAAAGCCATGAATTTTAAGGAAACTGCCCGGTTCATCACTCATCGGCTGTACATCTTTGGAAATCCGGACTGTGCGCAGTGTTTCCTTATCCAGACTTCGAAACACCGGTATCCAGTATCTCCCTTTCTGCACCATCTGCCTGCTGATCGGCACATGATCGATTAAAATCGAGATCCACGGCTCATAGACATCATACCCGGCTTCCACCTCTACCCAGAGTTCGCTCGCCTTAACACACACTTCCACGCCGCTCGCCGTCCAAAATAGCGTGAGCGGATCCAAAATGCCACTGTTTCTTCCATATATATGTAAACTGCTCTCCGGCAGATCTCCAAGCTTGTACTCTTTCATTTTTCCATTCCATCCTTTTCATCTTTCATTCTTCTAATTGCCTGCTCTTTAAAAATACCTGTATTTCATCACATTTGCAAGTATTTTTCATGTTTTCTGTATTGCTATTACAGAAAGGAAAAGGACATCGTTCCGATACCCGGAACAATGCCCTTTCCAGAGGGGAGAGTTTATGAAATACTTATCACTTCATCTGTGATAAATATATCATACAAATATATTTTGTCCACTTTGTGACCAAAATATAAATTAATTCTAAAATATTTCTTTCAATTCTTCTCATCATTACATACAAAAAAGACTCATGATTTCCACAAGTCTTTTGGATAGCAGGGGTAGAAGGACTCGAACCCTCGACATTTGGTTTTGGAGACCAACGTTCTACCAACTGAACTATGCCCCTATATACTTTCAAAATTTCACACAGATTTTTGAAAATCGTTCAACCTTCTTTCGGAAGTCCGATGTCCTTCGTCCATCGAACGACCAGAAACACTAACCTCAATCTTCCTTACACTCAGCTTTCGCCTGATGTTTCTTGGTCAAGCCCTCGACCGATTAGTAACAGTCAGCTCCATGCGTTGCCGCACTTCCACCTCTGCCCTATCTACCTGATACTCTCTCAGGGGTCTTACTTCCTCAGGGGAAGGGATATCTCATCTTGGGGGGGGCTTCACGCTTAGATGCCTTCAGCGTTTATCCCTTCCGGACTTGGCTACCCTGCCATGGGATTGGTTCCCAACAGGTACACCAGTGGTCCGTCCAGCCCGGTCCTCTCGTACTAAGGCCAGCTCCTCTCAGATATCCTCCGCCCGCGCCGGATAGGGACCGAACTGTCTCACGACGTTCTGAACCCAGCTCGCG
>OIZL01000946.1_pt1 | contig 18095 bp, 15 predicted proteins | sample 1588541 | NCBI WGS metagenome assembly OIZL01 (sample SAMN03283285) | human gut metagenome | biome: human-associated habitat; material: feces | host: Homo sapiens | place: Peru | collected 2012 | reverse complement strand
ATCATTCACTATTAATTAAATTATATGTAGGGGCGGAACCCTGTGTCCGCCCGTATATAAAGAAATATATTTAAAAGAGTAGAATTACTGAAGGTTTTGTGATAAAATACTTCTAGGTGAAAATAATGAGTTTAAGACTAATTTATGGAAGAAGCGGAACAGGAAAAACAACTTTTTGTTTTAACGAGATAAAAAAGCTTATAAAAGAAAATAAAAAAATATATATTATAACACCAGAACAATTTTCATTTACTGCTGAGCAAAATTTAATGAAAACAGTAGAAAATAATTCTGTTATTAATGCTGAGGTTTTAACATTTGAAAGAATGGCACATAGAGTGATAAACGAGATTGGAGATTCACAAAATTCCAATCTTTCAGAATGTGCTAAAGCAATGCTTTTATATGATATATTAGATGAAAACAAAAAAAGTCTTAAATATTTAGGAAAAACACAAAAGAATCTAGATATAGTTTTAAGAACTATTACAGAATTAAAAAAACACAATGTAACAACTAATATGCTAAATGAAGTATTAAGCAATATTAATGATAAAAGATTAGAACTTAAAATAGAAGATATTTGTCTATTATTAGATAAATATAATAGTATAATTTTAAATAATTATATAGATGAAGATGATGTGTTAACTATATTAAATAAAAACATTGACAAAACAAGCATGTTTAAAGATAGCATAATTTATATAGATGAATTTGCAGGTTTTACAAAACAAGAGTATTTAATAATAGAAAAATTATTAAAAATATCTAAGATAGTGAATATATCAATATGCACAGATAGCATACAAGAAAGTAATAATCCAGAATCAGATGTTTTTTATGCAAATAAAATATGTATAAATAAAATATTGCAAATAGCTAAAAACAACAATATACAAGTAGAAGATGATATAATATTAAATAAAAATTATAGATTTAAAAATAAAGATTTATACAATTTAGAAAATGAGCTATACAATTATAAACAAAGCATATTGGAAAAATGTACAAGTATAAATCTGTTTTTAGCAAGTAATCCATATACAGAAATAGAAAATGTTGCAAACAATATTATAGAACTTGTAAGAGACAAACAATATGATTATAAGGATATTGCAATTATTACTAAAGAAATAAATAGATATGAAGGATTAATAAAAGCAATTTTCGGAAAATATCAAATACCAGTATTTATAGATGAAAAACAAGATCTAAGTAAAAATAGTTTTATTAAATATATAATAGCTTTTTTAGACATATTTGGGAAAAGTTGGACAACTCAAACAATGTTTAATTATATAAAATCTGGATTTATAGATATAAAAACAGAGGAAATTTTTACATTAGAAAATTATTGTAAAAACTTTGGAATAAAAGGAATAAAAAAATATTCTGAAGAATGGAAAATACAAACAAATACCAATTATAATTTAGAAGAATTGAATAATTTAAGAAAACAGATAGTAGATCCATTGCTAGATTTTAAACAAAACTTAAATAATCAAAAAACAGTCAAAGATATATCAAAAAGTTTATATGAATTTTTAATAAAAAATAATATAGATAAAAAATTAAATGAAAAGGTAAATATATTAGAAAAAGCAGGAAAAATAGATTTAGCTAATATTTATAGCAATAGTTGGAATATATTTATGGAAGTATTAGATTCATTAGTTTTAGTATTAGGAGATAAAAAGATTTCATTTGAAAAATATACAGAGTTAATAAAAATTGGTTTGTCAAACAGTTCTCTTGGTAAGATACCAGCAACATTAGATGAAGTTACTGTAGGGGATGTGGATAGGTCAAAAAGTTCTAAGAAAAAAGTAGTGTTTATAATAGGATTAAATGATGGAGTATTTCCTTCAAATAATAAAAGTGAAGGTTTTATTGATGACAATGAAAGAATAAAGTTAAAAAATAATGGAATAGAACTAGCTAAAACAATAATGGAACAAATATATGACGAAAACTTTAATATATATAAAGCTTTTACAATTGCAGAAGAAAAGCTTTATTTGTCATATCCAGCATCAGATGCCGAGGGTAAAGGATTAAGAAAATCAATACTAATAAATAAAATAAAAAAGATATTTCCAAAACTGGAAGAAGAAAGTGATATAACTAGTATTAAAGAATGTATAGGTAATAAGGATACCACATTTGATTTACTACTTACGAATATGAGAAAATTTTTAAATGGAGAACAGATAAATGATTTCTGGTTTGAAATTTTTAATATATATAATAAAGATATAAAATATAAAGAAAAATTAAAAAAAGCAATAACAGGTTTTTATTATTCTAATATTCCAGAAAAAATTAATAGCAAAAACTTAGAAAAATTATATGGCAAAACACTAAAAACGAGTATATCAAAAATGGAAACCTATAGAAGATGTGCATTTTCTTACTATATTAAATATGGATTAAAATTATCAGATAAAACAGAATTTAAATTGGAAAGCCTAGACACAGGAACATTTATGCATGAAATCATAGATGAAACATTTAATTATATAAACGAAAACAATATTAAAATAGTAGAGCTTGAAGATACAAAATTAGAAGAGATAATTGAAAATATAATAAATAAAAAATTATTATTAAATAAAAATTATATATTTAATAGTACTCCTAAGTATATAATATTGACAACTAGGCTAAAAAAAGTCATAAAGAAATCTGTAAAATATATTATAAATACACTAAAAAATAGTGATTTTAAAGTATATGGAAATGAAATAGAATTTGGAGATGGAAAAAAATATGCTCCAATAGAAATTAGGCTCGATAATAATCAAAGAGCAGAAATAATAGGAAAAATAGATAGAGTAGACATTGCAGAAAATGAAGATGGTAAATATATTAGAATTATAGATTACAAATCTTCAGTAAAAAATGTAGATTTGAACGAAGTAATGGCAGGAATACAAATACAATTACTAACATATCTAGATGCAATTACAAAAGAAGAAAATGCCAATCCAGCAGGGGTATTATATTTTAACTTAATAGAACCTATAATAAAAACTAAAAATAGAAATATTACAGATGAAGAATTAGAAAATGAAATAAGAAATCAATTTAAAATGAATGGACTAATATTAGGAGATGTAAAGGTTGTACAAATGATGGATAAATCTGTAACATCTGGTAAGTCTAGTATTATACCAGCATATATCGACAAAAATGGAGATATAAGTAAATCAAAATCAAGTACAGTAAACTTAGTTGAATTTAAAAAATTGCAAAAACAGATAAATAACATTTTAAAGGAAATTACACAAGAAATATTAACAGGAAAAATAGAACAGAATCCTGTATATATTTCAAAGAAAAAAACAACACCATGTTTATATTGCAATTATAAATCAATATGTGGATTTAATCCAGAATGGAAAGAAAATAATTATAAATATATACCAAACCTAAATAAAAATGAAATTTTAAATGAATTAGGAGAATGATATGAAAAATTTATCAAACGAAAACATTATTCATATTAAACATGGAGAAATTGAGTATATTCAATTCAAAAAACTACTTGAATATAAAGAAAAAATAAAACATTGTTTTACACTTAAAAAATTAGATTTTAAAGGATATGACTCATACGAAGAAAACAAAGAAATGATTACTAAAAACTATAAAGCATTATGCAAAGATTTGGATATCAAGTATGAAAATTTATGCAGACCAAAACAGACTCATACAGATAATGTAGAAAAAATAGAAAAAGGTGATTTTGGAATATATAATCCCAAATTTGATGATGTGGATGGCTTAGTAACAAGTGAAAAAGAAAAAGCATTAGTATTGGCATTTGCAGATTGTACACCATTGTTATTTTACGATCCAATTAAAAATGTAATAGCAAACACTCATTCTGGATGGAAAGGCACATATAAAGAAATAGGAAATAAAACAGTAGAAAAATTAGTAAAAGAATATAATTGTAATCCTAAAGATATAATTTGTTGCATAGGTCCACATATTAGAAAGTGCCACTTTGAAGTGGATAAAGATGTAAAAGATATGTTTTATGAAAAATTTAAACATTTAAAAAATATAAATAATTATATAGTAAAAAAAGGCAATAAATACAATATAGATACCTTGGGAATAAATACCGATAATCTAATAAGTATGGGATTATTAAAAGATAATATAATAGACAGTAAGATTTGTACAGTATGTGAAAGCAACATATGTCATTCTTATAGAGCAGAAAAAGAAGAGTCTGGAAGGAGTATAGCTTTAATAGAGTTAATAAAATAACACAAAAGGAGGAAAAATGTTACCACAAGCAATAAAAAGAGGAGATACAATAGGTGTTGTAGCACCATCAAATCCTATTGTAGGAAAAAATATAGAAGAATTAAATAAAGCAAAAGAAATAGTAGAAAAAGATGGTTTTAAAGTGGTATTTTCTAAAAACATATTTTCAAATACAAATGGATATACAGCAACAGCAAAAGAAAAAGCAGAAGATATAAACGAAATGTTTAGAAATCAAGATGTAAAAATGATTTGGTGTGCTAAAGGTGGAAATAATTCTAATTGCGTATTTGAATATTTAGACTATGAATTAATAAAGAAAAATCCGAAAATAATATGTGGTTATAGTGACATAACATCACTTACAAATATGATACATGAAAAAACAGGATTAGTAACATTTAGTGGAACAAACTTTAAAACAATAGCAACAGATGAAACAGATTATAGTTATAAGGAAGCAATAAATAGATTTGTAAATGGTAGTATAGAAATAGGAAAAGAAAAAACAGGGTATAAAACAATAAAAGAAGGAACAGCAGAAGGAGAATTAGTTGGAGGAAATCTATTTTTAACAAGAGAAATGGTCTGTGGAAAATACGCAATATCTTTTAAAGACAAGATACTATTCTTAGAAGAATTAGGAATAGAAACAGAGCCAGCAGTAATCAATAATTTCTTATATTATATGAAACAAAATGGAGTATTTGACGAGATAAAAGGATTATGGCTTGGAAATTATGAACATGAAAGTAATATAACATTAGAAGAGATAGTACAAGAAGTGCTAGGAGATGAATACAGTTTTCCGATTATTAAATCAAACAACTTTGGACATTGTGAAACAAAAACAGTAATTCCAATAGGTACAAGAGCAAGAATAAATACAAATGAAATAGAAAAGATAAAATTAATAGAAAAGTGTGTAAAATAAGGAGCAAAAAATGTATAATAGTTGGGAAGAATTAGAAGAAAGCATAAGAAATTGTAACAAATGTAAATTATGCAACAACAGGCATAATATTGTGTTAGGAGAAGGAAACAAAAATGCAGAAATAATGTTTATAGGAGAAGGGCCAGGGGCAGATGAAGATATTCAAGGATTTCCGTTTGTTGGAAAAGCAGGACAACTAATGAATAAAGCATTTGAAGCACTAGAAATAAAAAGAGAAGAAGTGTATATAACTAATATAGTAAAATGCAGACCTCCTCAAAATAGAGTGCCAAACAAAGAAGAAGCAACAGCTTGTATGGATTATTTAAGAAGCCAAGTAATGTTAGTAAAACCAAAAATAATAGTATTATTAGGAAGTACAGCCCTAAAAAGTATATTGGGTGAAGAGTATGGAATTACTAAAACAAGAGGAATTTGGATAGAAAAGAAAGGTATTTTATATATGCCAACATTCCACCCAGCAGCATTATTAAGAGATGATACTAAAAAGATAGATTTCTGGAGAGATTTAAAATTAGTAAAAGAAAAATATGGAGAATTGAAATGAAATATGATGTAACAGAAATAATTAGAGATGCTAGTTATTGTTTAAACTGCAAAAACAAACCATGTAAATTTGGATGTCCATTAGGAAATAATATACCAGATTTTATAAAATACATAAAAGAGCAAAAAAATAGTGAAGCATTTGAAGTACTTTCTGAAACTACTATATTTGAGCCGATTTGTGGGAGAATATGTCCACAGAAAAAACAATGTGAAGGAAGTTGTGTAAGAGGAATAAAAGGCCAAAGTGTAGAAATAGGAAGGTTAGAAAAATTTGTAGGAGACTATGCATTAGAAAATAAAATAAAACAAAAAGTTATGCCGGCAATTGGAAAGAAAATAGCAGTAATTGGGTCTGGACCAGCAGGACTAGCAGTTGCAAATTATTTATCAACAAAAGGATATTTAGTAACAATTTATGAAAAACATTCAAAACTAGGTGGTTTATTAAGATATGGAATACCAGAATTTAGATTATCCAAAAAATTATTAGATAGTTGGCTAGAAAATTATGTGTTGAATAAAAATATAGAAGTAAAAACAAATACTAAGCTTGGAAGAAATATAACTCTTGAACAACTAAAAGAAAAATACGAAAAAATAATCTTATCATTTGGAGCAAATGTATCAAATAAAATGAATATACCAGGAAAAGAACTTGAATTTGTATTAGGTGGAAATGAACTTTTAGAATATAGAAAAATGCCTGATTTTAAAGATAAAAAAGTAGTAGTAATAGGCGGTGGTAATGTAGCAATTGATTCTGCAAGAACAATAAAAAAGCTAGGTGCCAAAAGCGTAAATATTATTTACAGAAGATCAGAAACAGAAATGCCAGCTGAGAAAAAGGAAATTGAAGAAGCAAAAAGAGAAAATATAGAATTTACATTTCAAACAAATATATTAAAAATAAGTAAAGGTGACTTAATAAATAAAGTAGAGTGTATAAAGACAAAGTTAGTACCAAGCAAAACAGAAGATAGAAAATATCCTGTAAATATAGAAAATAGTAATTATACAATAGATACAAATTATGTTATAATGGCTATTGGCTCTAAAGCAGATAAGAAAACTATAAATGAATTAAATTTAGAAACTACAAGTTTGGGGTATATAAAAGTAGATGAAAATTACAAAACCACAGATAATAAGATTTATGCAATAGGGGATTTAATAGGCAACAAACAAACAGTTGCATGGGCAGCCAAAAGTGGATTTGAATGTGCAAAAAGAATTTGTAAATAACAAAAACATATTATCATTTAAGATAATATGTTTTTTCATTTTATAATAGAAAATTATAATATATTGTTTTATGTAAGGGAGTACACATCTGTACGCCCAATATTCTTACCTCATATTAATATCATTATAATTGTAATTATTATTATAATTTAATTTAAGTAAAGTTTTAATTTTTCTAATAATTAATTGAAATAAAGTTTCTTTCTTTATAGGAACAAGTGCAAGTGGAGTGTTAGGTACATTATTATATTTATTCTCAAGTTCAGCCATTTTATTTATATAATAATCATTGAAAAAAGTATAATCATCTGTAACTCCAATGAAATTTCTATATGTATACAAGGCATTTCTGAAATTTTCCATGCTTCTTGAAGAATATAAAGAATTAAACAAATTATCAAAAAAACTAGTAAAAATTCTATTTTGAGTAAGCAAAAAGCCTCTTCTTATATTTTCTTTAATTTGATTTGATTTTTTCATTAATCTTGCTATTTCAGAAGTAACTATTTCACTTGATTGAATCTTTTCTAATGTAGCATGTAATTTATCTTCTAAATACATAATTGTATTTATATTATTTTTTATAATTTCGAAATCTTCTTCACTAGTTAATGTTATAAATTTATTTTTAAAATTATCGTTTCCATATAATGTGCTATTGTAAAGAACATATTCACCAGTAATATAAGCCATTTGCCTAACTAAATTGCATTCCAAAGTATAATAATCAGGACTGTTAGATGGAAGTTCAATATCAAAATATTTTACTGTATCAAACTTAGATTTAGTGCATTTCATTGCCATTAACTGGACAGCAGCTTCATTAAGGGCCATACCAGAAAGTTTAATATCAGAAAAGTCACAAAGACCTAACTTAATTAATTTATTTCTAGAATTTACTTCAGCTTGAAGATAATGTATACATTCGTGAATAGTAACTGCATCAAGATTATCTAAATTTGTAGAACTACTAAAATAAATAGAAGAATTTTTGTAATAATATTTAGCAGCTACGCCATTTGGAATTTCAGCAATGTACATATTCAATCTAGAAAGTTTCATAAATAATTCATGATAATCTATGTCTTGTTCTGGAAAAGTATCAACCAATTTTTGAGCAAGGTTAGTTGCAATTGAATTAACTTTTAAAGTATTTAATTTTTTTATTACTTTAATTCCTTCTTTGCGAAGTTTAGCTTCTGTATTCACTAATAATTTATCCTTTCAATAATATACAAACATTATATAATATAATTCTACAAAAATACAATAAAAAAATGAAAAAATATATTAAATTTATGTTACAATTAATGATATAATGTATATAAATATAGGAGAATAAAAATGAATAATAAATTGCCAGATTTTTTATTAAACAAATTAAATAATCAGTATGGAGAAGATATAACAAATAAAATAATAAATGGTTATTGCGAAAAAAAGGTAACAATTAGAATAAATACATTAAAAACAAGCAAAGAAGAAGTGTGCAATATTTTAGAAAAAAATAATATACAATATAAAGAAGTTACAAGGAATAACATAGCTTTAATAATAGAAAATGCAAACGAAGAAACATTAAGCAAATTAGAAATATATGAAAAAGGGTATATATATTTACAAAGTTTATCTTCAATGCTTCCTCCTATTATTTTGCAACCGCAAGAAAGCGAAGATATATTGGATATGACAGCAGCTCCAGGAAGTAAAACAACACAAATAGCAGCAATCACAAAAAATAGAGCAAACATAACAGCATATGAGATGAATAAAATAAGAGCAGATAGATTAAAATATAATTTACAAAAACAAGGTGCAAACAGTGTTATTGTTATTAATGAAGATAGTAGAAAAATGAGCGACTATTTTGCTTTTGATAGAATTTTATTAGATGCTCCATGTAGTGGAAGTGGTACAGTTAATTTACAAAATGAGAAAACATATAAAAACATAACAAAAGAGTTAATACAAAAAACTAGAAAAAGCCAACTTGCACTATTAAAAAAAGCATTAAAAATATTAAAGCCTGGTCATGAAATGGTATACTCAACTTGTTCTATATTAAGAGAAGAAAATGAAGATATAATTAATCAGGTAATAAATAATCAAGATATAGAAATTGTACCAATTAATATAAATGAAGATATACCAAAACTTCCTTGCAGAATAAAAGAAGCAATTTGCATAGCACCAAATGAATATTATGAAGGATTTTTTGTTGCAAAATTAAAGAAGAAAAAAATAAAAGAAAATGGATTTTAATCCACTTTCTTTTCTATTTTATAACAATATTGTAAATTTTATTTTTTACATAAATCTCTTTTACAATAGATTTACCATCAAGATAACTCTTTACAGCTTCATGAGCTTTTCCTTTTACGATTTCTTCATCAGTATCATAAGGTATTTTTAAAGTAGCTCTAAGCTTACCATTTACTTGTATTGGTAAATTATATTCATCTTCTTTACATTTATCTTCATCAAATGTAGGCCATACTTCATATGATATTGTATTATTGTGACCTAGAATATTCCATATTTCTTCGGTAATATGTGGTGCTACTGGATTTAATAATTTTAAAAAGCCCTCTGCATATTCTTTAGGTAATATTTCTTCTTTATTAGCTGTATTTATAAATATCATCATTTGGCTTATTGCAGTATTAAAGTTCATAGATTCATAATCATTTGTTACTTTTTTTACTGTAAAGTTATATATTTTTTCTAAGTTCTTATTCTCAATTTCTTGAATTTTATTAGACTCTACAAATAATCTCCAAACTCTATCTAAGAAATTTTTAGAACCTGAAATTCCATGTGGATCCCAAGGCTTAGCGGCATCTATTGGTCCCATAAACATTTCATAAACTCTTAAGCTATCAGTGCCATATTGTCTAACCATGTCATCTGGGTTAACAACATTACCTTTTGATTTAGACATTTTTTCTCCATTTGAACCTAAAATCATACCTTGATGACGAAGTTTTGCAAATGGTTCTTTTACAGGTACTATGCCTTTATTATATAGATAGTTATTCCAGAATCTCGAATATAATAAATGTCCTACAGCATGTTCTGGTCCACCAACATATAAATCAACAGGAAGCCAATGTTTTAATAGTTCTTTGTTTGCAATTTCATTATCATTATTTGGATCAATATATCGTAGGAAATACCAACTAGAAGCTGCACTACCAGGCATTGTACTTGTTTCTCTTTTTCCTGCTTGGCCATTTACTTCAACATTAACCCAATCAGTTGCCTTTTCAAGTGGTGAGGCCCCAGATTTTGAAGGAGCATAATCTTCAAGAGAAGGTAAAATTAAAGGTAAATCTTTATCATCTAAAACGATCATATCATCTCCAATATGAATAATTGGAATAGGTTCACCCCAATAACGCTGTCTTGCAAAAATCCATTCTCTTAATTTATAATTTACTTTTTTCTCTCCGATTCCATTTTCCTCAAGCCATGAAATAATCTTATTAATAGCATCTTCTTTATTTAATCCATTTAAGAAATCTGAATTAATATGTAATCCGTCACCGGTAAAAGCTTCTTTTGATACATCTCCACCATCTAGAACAGGGATAATATCTAAACCAAATTTTTTAGCAAAAGCATAATCTCTTTCATCATGTGCAGGAACAGCCATAATAGCTCCAGTTCCATAAGAAGCTAAAACATAGTCTGAAATCCATATTGGAATTTCTTTTCCGTTTACAGGGTTAATTGCATATGCACCTGTGAATACACCAGTTTTCTCTTTATTTAATTCTGTTCTTTCTAAGTCAGATTTTGAACTACAAACTTTCTTATATGACTCAACAGCATTTTTTTGTTCTGTAGTTGTAATAATATTTATGAACTCATGCTCTGGAGCTAATACACAATATGTTGCTCCAAATAAAGTATCTGCTCTTGTTGTGAATACTGTAAATTCTAAATCGTGATTTGCAACTTTAAATTTTACATGAGCACCAACAGATTTGCCAATCCAATTTCTTTGGATTTCTTTTGTAGACTCAGGCCAATCTATGTCATCTAGTCCAGCAAGTAATGTCTCTGCATATTTAGGAATGTCTAGTACCCATTGTTTCATATTTTTACGAACAACAGGAAAGCCACCTCTTTCAGATTTTCCATCTATTATTTCATCATTTGCAAGAACAGTTCCTAATTCTTCACACCAGTTAACAGGCATATCCACAAATTTTGCAAGTCCATCATTGTATAATTGTTTAAAAATCCATTGTGTCCATTTGTAGTATGAAGGATCACAAGTTGAAATTTCTCTATCCCAATCAAAAGAAAAACCAAGCATTTTTAATTGCCTTTTAAAAGTTGAAATATTTTGTTTAGTAAATATTTCAGGATGATTACCGGTTTTAATTGCGTATTGCTCTGCTGGAAGACCAAAAGAATCCCAACCCATTGGATGTAAAACATTATATCCATTCATTCTCTTAAATCTAGACATTACATCAGTTGCAGTATAGCCTTCTGGATGTCCAACATGCAAACCCTGACCAGATGGATAAGGGAACATATCTAAAGCATAATATTTAGGTTTAGAAAAATCCCATACATCAGTTTTAAATGTTTTGTTATCGTCCCAATATTTTTGCCATTTCTTTTCTATATTTTGAAAATCATATGCCATTTATTTATCACTTTCTTTCCATTTAAGAATATTAATATACGATATTATACAATACTTCAGTAACAAAATAAAGAGTAAACTGAATAAAAAAGAATAAAAAATAAAAAAATGAGGGGAACCAAAAAGGGTCAGACCACTTTTGGTTCCCCTCTTGAAAAAAAAAAATCAATATAATATAATAACATTCGGGAGCAAAATTATAAAAATCATATTTAAGGAGAATGTAATAATTATGCCCCGTTCACTTAGAATAAAAAGTTTAACTAATATTTATCATATAATGATAAGAGGTGTTAATAAAGAAATCATTTTTTATGACACAGCAGATAAGAAAAAATTCTTACAAATACTAAAGTACTATTTAAGCAAATACAGTGTAGAAATAATAGCTTATTGTTTAATGAATAATCATGTGCATTTTTTATTAAAATCAAAAGAGGATTTTAGCAAATTTATGCAATGTATACAGACAGTATATGCTACTTATTTCAATAAAAAGTATAAAAGAATAGGTCATTTATTTCAAGATAGATTTAAAAGTATTCCGGTTGAAGAAGAAAGATATTTATTAGAATGTGTACGATATATACACCAAAATCCTGTAAAGGCCAATATTTCAACAATAGAAAAATATAAATGGAGTAGCTATAATGAATATATTAAAAATTCAAAATTAGTTAATACTGATTTGATTCTAAAGCTATTTTCTACTGAAAAAGAAACAGCAATTAATAATTACAAAAAATATATGAATATAATTAGCAATGAATCAGATATTAGAAATGTGGGAATAGAAGAGAAAATAAGTGATAATGATGCTATAAAATTTATAGAGGATTTCTTTAAGGTAAAAATAGATGCCATAAGAAAAATGAAAATAATAGAGAGAAATATATTATTAACTAAAATAGTATCATTAGAAGTTATGAATATATTACAAATTTCGAGAATTACAGGAATAAATAGAAATATTTTAAGAAAAATAGATAAAAGAAGAAAGGCAGGGGGACCAAAAGTGGTCTGACCCTTTTTGGTTCCCCCTAACAGAGGAAGGATATATGCCTAAAAAACTATTGATAACTGAAAAGCCATCTGTTGCAATGGAATTTTCAAAAGCTTTAAAACAAAATACAGTTAGAAAAAATGGATATTTAGAGTCAAAAGATTGGATTATAACTTGGTGTGTAGGACATTTAGTTACAATGTCTTATCCAGAAGCATATGATGAAAAATTAAAGTTTTGGAGATTAGATACACTACCATTTATACCAGACGAGTATAAATATGAAATAATATCAGCAGTTAAAAACCAATTCGATATAGTACAAAGCTTATTACAAAGAGAAGATGTAGAAGAAATATATAATGCTGGAGATTCAGGAAGAGAAGGAGAATATATACAAAGGTTAGTATTTATGATGGCACATCCAAATCCAAAAGCTAAAATGAAAAGAGTTTGGATAGATTCTCAAACAGAAGAAGAAATTTTAAGAGGAATAAAAGAAGCAAAAGATATGTCAGAATATGATAGTCTATCAGATTCTGCATATTTGCGTGCAAAAGAGGATTATCTAATAGGAATTAATTTTTCAAGATTATTATCAATAATATATGGAAGAAGATTAGCAAAAGAAATAAATGAAGATAAAGTTTCTATTTCAGTAGGAAGAGTTATGACATGTGTTTTAGGAATGGTTGTAATAAGAGAAAGAGAAATTAGAAACTTTGTAAAAACTAAGTATTATAAATTAATAGGAAAATTTGGAAATAACGAATCAGAATTTGATGCAGAATGGAAGGTAAATGAAAATTCTGTAATGTACAATAATCCTAAATTATATAATGAGTCAGGCTTTAAAAAGATAGAAGATTTAAAGAACTTTATAAATTATCTGAAAGATAAAGAAGCAATAATCACAGAAGTAAAAAAACAAAAACAAAAAGAGAATCCACCACTTTTGTTTAATCTAGCTGAAATTCAAAATGAATGCACTAAACAATTCAAAATAAAACCAGATGAAACACTAGAAATAATACAAAACTTATATGAAAAGAAACTAGTAACATATCCAAGAACAGATGCTAGAGTTTTATCTACTGCAGTAGCCAAAGAGATAACTAAAAACTTAAATGGAATATCAAGAGGTCTTAAAGATGAAGAAATAAAAGAATATATAAATAAAATGGTAGAAGAAAAATATTCAACAAATTTAATAAAAACTAAATATGTAAATGACTCAAAAATAACAGACCATTACGCAATAATTCCAACAGGACAAGGATATGAAAATTATGAAACATTACCAGAACTACATAAAAGAGTATATAAAATAATAGTAAAAAGATTTTTAGCAATTTTTTATCCACCAGCAGAATACAATAAAATAAATGTAACAATTGATATAGAAAAAGAAAAATTTTATGCTAATGGAAAGGTTTGTATAAAAAGAGGATATTTAGACATATTAAAACCAAAAAACGAAACAGAAGAATCTGATACATCAAAAGATAATAATAGTAATTTAGATATACTTTCAACATTAAAAAAGGGACAGAAAGTTCAAATAAATAATTTTGAAAATAAGGAAGCAGAAACTACACCACCTAATAGATACAATTCTGGTTCTATGATTCTAGCAATGGAAAATGCAGGAAAATTAATAGAAGACGAAGAACTAAGAGAACAAATAAAAGGAGCAGGTATTGGTACAAGCGCAACAAGGGCGGAAATTATAAAAAAGTTAGAAAGAATAAAATACATACAAATAAATAATAAAACTCAAATAATTACACCAACCAGAAAAGGTGAAAAAATATTTGATATAGTAAATATGTCTATGCCAGATATGTTAAATCCAAAATTAACAGCAAGTTGGGAAAAAGGATTAGATATGGTTGCAAAAAAAGAAATTGAGCCAGATATATTTATGAATAAACTAAAAAAATATATTCATTCAAAAGTTGATAAATTGGTAGTTAAAATGTAAGCATATATTTCACCTAATTATTATAAAAAAATATAATATATTAGGTGATTTTATGTTTAAAGCAATAAAAGATATATATTTAGATGCAAAAAATATATGCCAAAAGGATCCAGCAAGTAAAAATATTTTATATGTGATTTTTCTTTATCCAGGTTTTCATGCTATTTTATTTCATAGAATAGCGCACTTTTTAAATAATTTAAATTTTAAATTTATAGCAAGGCTAATATCGCAAATAGCGAGGTTTTTTACAGGAATAGAAATACATCCTGGTGCTAAAATTGGAAAAAGATTATTTATAGATCATGGAATGGGAATTGTAATAGGCGAAACAGCTACAATTGGAAATAATTGTACAATATACCATGGAGTTACATTAGGAGGAACAGGAAAAGATAAATATAAAAGACATCCTGATTTAGGAAATAATGTAATAGTAGGGTGTGGAGCTAAAATTTTGGGACCAATAAAAATTGGAAACAATGTGAAAATAGGAGCAAATGCAGTAGTTTTAAAAGAAGTACAGGATAATTCTACAATAGTAGGAGTACCAGGAATAACAAAAAACACAAATGAAGATGGAATCTTTTTAGAATAAGTAATAGAAAAAGCAGATAATTAGTTGATAATTATCTGCTTTAATAATACAAATAATTTAGAATTCACATTTTATGTAAAAATGACATAATATATAGCAAGTTACATAAGGAAGGTGAATTTTTTATGAAAAGATATATTATTGAAGGTGGAAAAAAACTTGAGGGAACTACATATGTTTCAGGATCTAAAAATGCTTCATTACCTATAATTGCAGCAACACTTTTGAATAAAGGAATAAACAAATTGTATAATGTACCTAATATTCATGATACAAAGATGATGTTTAAAATATTAGAAGAATTAGGTTGTAAAATAAAAAAGGTAAATGGTAAAACAATAATTGATTCAAGAAATATAAATAAGTATGAAATACCAGATAATTTAATGAGCAAAATGAGATCATCCGTGATTATAGCAGGAGCTCTGTTATCAAGAAGTAAAAAAGTAACATTTACCTACCCAGGGGATTGAGATGTTAGATGGATACATCGGATAAACATAAGATAAATGAATAGATTTGGGAGGTCGATTTTGTTTAAAGTTAGTTGATAATTATCAGTTTTTTGTGATATTAACTAATTCTTTAGTAATAAGTACAAACAACATAACAATATAATTTAGAAAAAGGAAATGGAGGTGGATATTCTGGAAGAATCAAATATTACCAAGAAAACGAAACAAAAGAAAGATAAATTACCATTTGCAGTATTCATTTGTCCAAAATCAAATACTGGTGATACTGAGGATTACAAACAGGTATTCACCGACATAATTTCCGATAGAATAAAGGAAAAATATGAATAAAAAACAAAACAAAATTTCGTAAAACTGTTGAAAAAATAATTAAAGATATGATATAAAATATAGTAAGTTACAATAAGAATTTAGAAAAGTGAACTTGCAAGAATTTGTTGCAAGTTCGAAACGAAAGAAAAAGGTAAATTAAATATATTATAAATTTTAAAAATGTAATAAATAAAGCAAAGGAAGCTTGTAAGGGTAGTAATATTGCAGAAGAGGAACACTTTGCCAACGTCGGGAGGGTTTTAAAAGTAGGTAATAATGCAGAAATTAAAGCAAAGGCTTAGATAAGAAGGAAATGAGTTGGTGACAAATTATCACCAACTAAAATAAAAAAATATAAGAATTACTACTTTATAATAAACTTGCCATTTTTATACAATAAAGTATCTCCATTTTTGGCGTTTTTAGGAACTTCATCTATGGGGATATTTTCAGATTTATTAGTATTTAAATTTTTGCAAACAGCAAAATCTATACCAATATCAGAAATTTGATAATATTCTGGTAAAACATTTATCTTTGAAGAAAGGGTTGCATAACTGCATTCACTTAAAAGTTTATCAATATCATTTGCGTTTGCTGAAATTCCTGTAGTATCTACACGAAAATCCTTTGAAGAAACTTTTTTTATAGCTTCGCCAACTTCTGGAGTACTATTGTTTAAATAAGATTTAGGAATATTGTATATAGTTTTAGAAGAGTAATCAAAGCAAATAGCATAATCATCTTCAAATTTTGCAAAATGCAGATTTGTATTATTAGGTAAGTTTTCTAGTATTTTATCATTTGTTTGAGACTCTAAATAGTCTTGTAATTCATGAATAAAGTCATCAACAAAAGTTCCTTTAATATTATCATGAATTTTGTTATCTAATAAATTTAAATTATTTAGTGAAAAGTTTAAAAAATCGTTCAAAAAAATTCCTCCTTATATTATAATATGTTAGGTGATAGAAATGAAAAAAATAAAAAATGCAATAATAATTATAGTAATGCTAATATGTGTAAGTAATGTGAGTTTGGCACATAGTGGTAATATTACAGGTTGGAAAGATAAAGATTCAGAATATATAACTGAATATAATGGAAAATATTATGGCTATCACAAAGAAAATGGGGTAGTACATTATCATCAGGTAAAATGGGATAAAGAAAACAAAAAATGGGTAATTGTTACGCCTGCTGTATACTATGATGAAAATTTTAATAAAATAGAAAACGATTATAATAAAGACACAAATAAAATTGAAGTAGAATTAGTAAAAACTGTAGATGGGGATACTGCAAAGTTCAAAATGGATAGGGAACAAGTAACAGTTAGATTTTTAGGAATAAACACAAAAGAAACTGTTCATCCAGAAATTGGAGAAGAAGAGTGGGGAAAAGAGGCAAGTGATTTCACCAAAGGAAAACTTGAAAATGCTACAAAAATTGAATTAGAGTTTGATAAAGTTGCTGATAAAAAAGATAAATATGATAGATATTTGGCATGGATATGGGTAGATGATGAGTTGTTGCAAAATTTATTAGTACAAAATGGATTGGCAGAAACTTATATGTTGCAGAATAACTATAAATATGCTGGAATGTTACAAGAAAGTGAAGAACTAGCCAAAGAAAGCAAACTTGGAATTTGGAGTGAAGATACGAATGGTACACAAGATGACAAAAACAAAACAATACAAGGCAATGATACAGAAGCAAATGCTCAAACAGATGACAATAATTTACTATATATAATTATTGGAGCAATAATATTAATTGCTATAAGCATATTTAATATAGCACATAATAATAAAAAAGAAAAGTAGATAACTAAAAAAGTTCTAAAATTTTGAGGAGATAACTTGAAGTTTTAGAACTTTTTATATAATAGCAACAATAAAATGTAATATACATTAAATGTTATTGATACATAATGAAGCGGAGGTATACTATGAAAAAATCTAACGAAGCAAAAAAGGTAGTAATCTATTGCAGAGAGAGTAGAGATGACTATGGAGAAAATTAT
>OIZL01000945.1_pt1 | contig 18099 bp, 18 predicted proteins | sample 1588541 | NCBI WGS metagenome assembly OIZL01 (sample SAMN03283285) | human gut metagenome | biome: human-associated habitat; material: feces | host: Homo sapiens | place: Peru | collected 2012 | reverse complement strand
AAAAGAAAAGTAGAACACGTTCTTTTTATGTGTCTACTTTTACTTTATCACTTCAGGATTCTGAGTAATTCTTCTTTTTTTAAATATAAAAAAGACATGTAATGTGGCGGTATACAATATATGGTATTGCGGCGGTATATATTGTATATAAATATTATTACATGTCTATTTAATTATAACTTATATTTATTATTTTGGCAATAGTTTAATGTTATTTTAGTAGTCCAAAACCAGTTACTACATAACGTCCACCTTGTTTTTTGGCAATAGATGGTGGGTTATTATATAATTTACCATCTATTGATAGGGAACTTGAGTGTCCTCCATCTAAGTTAGCTGCATTATATGCACCATACTTCATTAATACGTCAACGACATCTTGAAGTGAAGCACCATCAATATAGTTTTCACCATCTATTACTAAGAATAGGACGACGCCATCTTTTCTTTGACCAATTGCAACACGAGGAGATTTACCCCAAGGGTCTCCAACTATTTCTAGTGGTTTACCATTTACTATTAGGAATGGGCCAAATTCTATACCATCTACCATTCCTTCTTCTAGAGCAGCAGTACCTGTTGAATTAGCTAATAACAATAATTTACCATCAGCGTTGAAACCGATAAGATTACCAGTAGCTGTATCCCATCCAGTAGCAGGCCATACGATTTCACCATCATCAATTACATAACCAAGAGGGATATCTGATCCTCTTCCGGTATCATCATTGAAGCCTCCAGCATTAATACATACTAGAGCATCATATCTTTTACACATTCCAGTTACTTGTTCACCATATCTACCTACATTAAAGTTCTTTGCTCTTATTAGAGATACTTTTTTGGGATTGTAAATGGCTATTAAGTATCCTTTAGAAATACCTACTTTAATATTTATGATTTTATAATTTTCATTACCTGGAGTACGTGTTAGTATTTCTTCATCATATTCATTGTCATAACTACTTTTTGGAGAAGTATCAATAACTATATCATCAAGTTCTACTTTCTCAGTTATTTCTATAAAGTAATTACTATTAACAATTTCTTGTATTTTTTCATCGCTATAGAATATTTTAGCAAAATATTGGTGATCTTTAGTTTTCATAGCAGTATTTACATAGAAGTTCCTTATTTTATCCCAAGGACCATACATCATTATAAAACCACAAATGGCTAAGACATCTAAAACAATGAAAAGGATAGTTGTTTTTTTAATTTTCTTATTTCTTTTTTTCATATAATTACTCCATTTCAAGGGGACTATCAATAGTACCTGAACCTTTAGTTAATATATTTTTATCAATACTGATAGTAGGGACAATATTTAATTTATTTGATATTTGTTTAGAATAGATTTTTTGACTTTTTTGAATAGTATATACTGATAGGCTTTTTGTTTTAGTACCAGTCATAGTGTAATAGTTAGTTAATTCATTATTTAGGAATATATTACCAATACTCATTAGGGCTACTTTACTATTAATAGTTTCTTTTAGAGAAGTAGTATAGTCATAATTATCAGTATCATTATAGTAACCATTTGACCAGTTTGTTTCTTTGATTTTATCTTTGTATGATAGGGAATCTAGGAAGGTATGATTTAGATAATATGCTGTTGAGTTCTTGCTATAATCATCATAATATGAGTTATTAGTTGAATATTGGTAATTAATATTATTAATATAATTATTTAGCATTAGTTTTATTTCAGTATCATTTACTTCATAGATGCGCCATATATCGTTATCTAATTTTACATAGGAACCAAATAGGCTATTTTCTTTTTCTATTTTATATGGGTCTTCTTTAGTACCTGTGCCACTTACGTAGTCAACATTGGCTTTAATAGTAATTACTGGTCTTACTCCTAGGATATCATCACCATTTGATGAGGATGTTTTACCATCATCTGTAATATACCATGCTTTGTTTTCACTATTAGTGTTATTTAAATAATAGTATTCATGATTTGATAGATAACTATCTTTTCCTCCGATATTTAGATAATCAGGGATTGATAATAGTGTTAAGTATGAATCATTTGTAATATTCTTACATGGTGTATTTGTTAATTCATCATAAGTATCATTACATGAATCAGTTTTTTGTAGATATGTATCAATATTATTGAGTTGTTTTTCTAAAATACCAGAGTATTCACTAGTAGTTATATTTAACCATTTATTTATGAATGATTCTTTGGTAGATAGATTTTTTCCATGTGCTAGGGTAGTTAGTGAAGCATCACTAATAGCAGTTATTGAATTATCTGCATTAACGTTAATGATACGCCATAGGATATGAGAATATTCTAAGTAATTAACACTAGCATTACCTGTAAAATAATTCTTTCCGTTAACAATTTCAAAATTTTCGTTATCAGCATTAGATTCTCTTAATACTTTGACTAGAGAATTCTTTTCTTCGATCTCAACTTTACGGTTTTCTAAGTATAATTTTATGAATCTAGTGCCATAAAAGATACAGCATGATAGGATAAATAAAAAGCTTACAAAACAGAATATTCGTTGAAAGTTTAATTTTTTCATTATTTTCACCTCTTACTTTTCTAATTATATCAAATTAGACAAAATTAGACAATTAATATTGTTATAAATTTATTTTTATAGTATAATTTACTAGAGGTGTGTAAAATGCAAGCATATCAATATGTTAAATATTTAGTTATTATAGTTATATTATTAATTGTATACTTAGCTATAAGAAAGAGTAATAAGAAAGATTTAAAGTTAGAATTTAATAAGTTAGTAGAGTGTCTTGGGGGTAAAGATAATATACTTGAGACAGAGATTGAGATGTCTAGATTTAAGGTAACTCTTAAGGATATTACGAAAGCTAATAAAGAGGGGATCATTAAGCTTGGGGCTAAGGGAGTTGTTGAGATTGATGATCAGTTAAAGATAATATTTGGTAGTGATGCTAAACAATTAAGAAAATTTATTAGTGAACTTAAGTAAACAGAAGTGATTCTGTTTTTTTTCGACAAAAAAATTAGTTTTCTACATAATTCGACAAAATTCGACATAATGAAGGATTATAATTAAGATGGTGATTAATTTTATGGATATGGTAATTAGTTTAATTTTGATAGTTTTTCCAATGCTTATGTATTTGGTATTTAGTTGTTATAATATTTTAATGAATAATAGGATGAGAAGAGTATTATTAATTATGACTATATGTACATCATTTTATTTAAGTTTAAATATAGATATAGGGTATAAGGAAGTAATGATATTTTGTAATATCCCAATACTTATATGTTATTTAAAGAAGGAATGGATGTTGGGAGTTATTTTATCTATCTTAGCTATATTTAATGGATATGTTAAATATGATATAAATATATATATAATGATAGTTAAGTTTTTAGGATATTTAATATGTTATTTTTCACTTAGAAAGAGAAAAGATTTTAATAGTTTATTTTTAAAGATTAGTGCTGTTATTCAGGGCTTTTTTATATCTTTTGAGTATTTTATGAGAACAGATAATGGAATGGATTCAATACTTAAATTATTTATGGATACGATAATGATATATTTTATGACTTTCTTTTGTTTATATTTATTTAGGTTGGGAGATAGAATTAATTGTTTATATATAGATATGAATAAGATTAAGGAAGAGAATAAATTAAAGAATTCATTATTTAAATTAACTCATGAGATAAAGAATCCTTTAGCTGTATGTAAGGGATATATTGATATGATTAATTTAGATGATATAGATAAGAGTAAGAGATATATTGGTATTATTAAGAATGAAATAGATAGAAGTTTAAATATTATGAATGATTTTATGGATTATAGTAAGATTAAGATTAATAGGGAATTATTTGATATGGTAGTTTTATTAGATGAGATATATGATAATTTTAAGATACTTATAGATAATAAGAATATTCATTTTAATTATAATAATAAGTATGAAGAGATTTATGTTATGGGGGATTATGAAAGACTTAAGCAAGTATTTGTAAATATTATTAAGAATAGTATTGAAGCAATTGATAATAAGGGAAATATTGATATTATTGTTGAGAGGAATGATAAGATAGTAGAGGTTATTGTTCAGGATAATGGTATTGGAATGAATGAGGATGAACTATCAAATGTTAAGACAATGTTTTATACTACTAAGAGAGATGGTACTGGTCTTGGGGTATCTTTATCTAATGAGATAGTTATGGCTCATGGAGGAGATATTATATATAAGTCTAGACAGGGAGAGGGTACAGAATGTATTGTTAATTTACCACTATAATAGTATAATAATATTTGGTGATATAAGTGGATGATATATTTTTAAGTAGATATCCGAAGATAGACTTACATGGATATGATAGAGATAGTGCTAGAATGATGGTTAATGATTTTATTAGAGATAATTATGAAATGGGAATAGATACAATAATTATTATTCATGGAAAGGGTTTAGGAATACTTAGAAAAGAAGTACATGAAGCTCTTCGAGTAAATAAATTAGTATTAGAATATAAGTCGGATAATTTTAATGATGGGTGTACTATAGTTAGAATTATTACTAAATAGTATTAGTGAAAAAAAAGTGTTATTTTTGGGAAGTTTTTTCAGTCAAATGAAAAAACTTTACTTTTTTTAATTATTGTAATATAATTGTAGTGAGGTGGTAATTATGATAGAAAGACCATATTACTTAGAATTTTTAAAAAAATTAAAAGATAAACAAATAATTAAAGTTGTGACTGGAATAAGAAGATGTGGAAAATCAACATTGTTTGAATTATATAAAAATTATTTATTGGGTCAAGGGGTAAGTAAAGATCAAATTGTAAGTTTGAATTTTGAGAATCCCAAGGATATGATATTTAATGATTGGAAAGAATTATATGATTATATTGATGGTAAATTGATTAGCAACAAGAAAAATTATATATTTTTAGATGAAATACAGATATTGGATAGTTTTGAGGAAGTAGTAGATGGTTTATTTGTAAATGAGAATGTTGATTTATATATTACAGGATCAAACTCTTATATGTTGTCGGGAGAACTTACTACTTATTTAACTGGTAGATATATGCAAATACATATGTTGCCATTATCTTTTAAAGAATATTTAGAGTATTATGGAGAAGATAATGAACTTAAAAAATATGATAGTTATGTTCAGAATGGGGGATTTCCTTATTTATTAAATTTAGGTGAAGATAAAGAACTTATAAGAAATTATTTAGATGGTATATATAATACTGTTCTTATGAAAGATGTAGTAGTTAGAAATAATATTAAAGATGTTCTGATGCTTGATAGTGTTGTTAAGTTTATATTTGATAATATAGGACAATTGGTTTCTACGAATAAGATAAGTAATACACTACATTCTAATAATAGACGAGTATCTGTTAATACAGTGAAAAGTTATTTGAGTAGTTTAATAGATAGTTATATTGTTTATAAGATAAGTAGATATGATATAAAGGGAAAAGAATATTTAAAAACAGGAGATAAATATTATGTTTGTGATTTAGGACTTAGAAATTATTTACTTGGAGGAGTGAGAGACTATGGAAGTATTTTAGAGAATATAATATTTTTAGAACTTAAAAGAAGAGGATATGAAATATATGTAGGAAAATATGATGATTTAGAAGTTGATTTTATAATAAAGAATAATGATGGTATTAAGTATATTCAAGTAGCTTTATCTGTTAGAGATGAAAAGATTTTAGATAGGGAATTAGCACCACTATATAGTATAAAAGATAATTATCCAAAGTATTTGATGACACTTGATTATGATACTGTTGATTATGATGGTATAAGACAGATAAGTGCAATAGACTTTTTATTGGATAAAACTGATATATAAAAAATATCCTTAGGAGAATAGACTCCAAGGATATGTATTAGGTAGGGGGATACTGAAAGTTAATAATTCTAGTGTAGTAGGATGATAAAATGATAGTTCTTTAGCTATTAGAGCTATATTACTTTTATCATCTTTTTTTACATGGGGATTATATCGATGATCTCCATATAGATAATTACCTCTACTAGAGAATTGTACTCTTATTTGATGATGACGACCTGTTTCTAGATGTATTTTTACAAGATTTAAATTATTTTTAGTAGATATTAATTCATAGGTTAGAGTAGATAGTTTACCATGATTAGGAGAAGTGGTATGAGAAGTATTGGTAGATTCATCTTTTACTAAGTAATCTGTTAGGGTATCTTTGTTTTTAAGAGTACCTTCAGTTATGGCGTAATAAGTTTTATTAAATTTATTTTCTTTAATTTGACGAGTTAGTCTTTCAGCACATTTACTAGTTTTAGCAAATACCATGATGCCAGATACTGGACGATCTAGACGATGAATTAATCCTAGATAGACGTTTCCTGGTTTTTGATATTTATCTTTAATATATTGTTTTAAGATAGTTAATAAGTCTTTGTCACATGATGAATCAGGGCATACGGGAATATTTTTTGGCTTTACTACTACTAGAAGATGATTATCTTCATATAGAATATTAATGGATTGATACTTTTCCATAGATACCACAAGGCAATGATAAGTTATTTTCAGTTATTGGTAAGCCTATTTCTCCTGTTTCTATATGACTATCTTTAAATGTTAAAGATAAGATATTTTTTAGTGATGTAGGGGATACTCCGGTAGTGTATGCACTTATTAATAGGAAATCATAGTTAGGATCTAGTAATTGTTTTACTTTATTTAATAATTCTTGAATATTATCTTCGAAGCGCCATACTTCTTTGTTTGGACCACGGCCATAACTAGGGGGATCCATAATGATACCATGATAAGTGTGTCCTCTTCTTATTTCACGATCTAAGAATTTTAAAACATCATCTTGGATAAAACGAATGGTATTGTTTTCAAGATGGCATAGACGCATATTTTCTTTAGCCCAATCAATCATTCCTTTAGATGAATCTACATGTACTACTTCAGTAGCACCAGCATAGGATGACGCCATGGTAGCACAACCGGTATAAGCAAATAAGTTTAGGATGCGTTTTTCTTGATTGTTAGAATTTTTAATTTTATCAATAATATAGTCCCAGTTAGTAGCTTGTTCTGGAAATATGCCAGTATGTTTAAAATTAGTAGGGCTTACTTTGAAAGTTAATTCTTTATATTTTACAGTCCAATACTCAGGTAGTTTTTTACGAAATGTCCATTCTCCTCCGCCTAGATTAGAACGTTTGTAGTATCCATCCCAAGTAGACCAGATAGGGTTATTAGTTTTATCCCATATGATACTGGGATCGGGACGATTTAGAATGATATTACCCCAACGCTCTAGTTTTTCACCATTACCAGTAGCAAGACATTCAAAATCTTGCCAATTATTACTTATATTCATCGATATCTTCCTTTCAAACATAATATATTTTATCTTAAAATGAATAATTTGTCTAGTGTGGTGAAAATATTTGATAAATAGATAAATATTTGGTATAATTTAAGAAGAAAACTTCATTTTGGAGGTGTATTATGAATAGACGTGGATTTACTTTAGTAGAGTTGTTGGCAACATTAGTAATCTTAGGAATAGTTGCAAGTATAGTATTAATTAGTGTTAATGGTGGATTTAATAATGCTAAGGATAAGACAGAGGATGTGTTTGTTAAGACTGTGAAGGACGCTATGGATATATATTTAGATAGTGATGCAAAGAAGTTAAATTTTAATAAGGTGGCAATATGTACTCTTAATAAGACTCATGGTAAGAGTAAGGTATATAAGAGTAATGATAATATAACATTAAATAGTGTAATTAATTCAGAATTTCATCCCATTAGTGAAGATGATTTAGTTAATCCTGTTAATAGTAGTAAGTGTAATAAGAATACTGTTGTTAATATATATAGGGATGATGATTATGTATACTATTATGAGATAGATGGTGATATGGGATGTTTGGTTAATACTAAGAGTATTAGTATATTACCAGAGGAGTGTAATAAATGATAATAATAGTAAGCGTGATTAGTTTAATACTTGATATTGGGAGTAAATACTATATTAGTAAGAATTTTATAGTATTTGAAAGTAGGACTATTATTAAGAATTTTTTAGATATTACTTATGTAAAGAATACTGGAGCTGCTTTTAGTATATTAGAAGATAATACATGGATGATTACTATAATATCTTTAATGATTATTATGGGGGTTATTTATTATATATATAAGAATAAACCTAGTAATAATATAGAGAATATAGGATATGGAATGGTTATTGGAGGGGCTTTGGGTAATTTTATAGATAGAATAATATATGGATATGTAATTGATTTTATTGATATAAATTTATTTGGATGGAATTATCCGGTATTTAATATAGCAGATATGATGATAGTTATAGGGGTATTTTTACTGGTAATAAATGCTTGGAGGTGTAAGAATGTTAGAGGTTAGAGTAACTTGTGATGGTATTAGAATAGATAAATATTTAAGTGATAATACTTGCTTTAGTAGAAGTAAGATTAAGAAATTAATTGATGAGGGAAATATAATTGTATCTGGTAATAAGGTAAAGAGTAGTTATATAGTACACACGGGAGATATTATTAATATTGATAATAGTATTCATGAATATGATGAAGAAGTGGTAGCAGAGGATATTCCATTAGATATAGTATATGAAGATGATTATTTGTTAGTAATTAATAAGGCGTCTGGAATGGTAGTACATCCTGGTAATGGTAATTATCAAGGTACTATGGTTAATGCTTTGATGCATCACTGTAATCATGATTTGTCAATGGTTAATGGTAGTGTAAGACCAGGAATAGTTCATAGGATAGATAAAGATACTAGTGGGCTTTTGCTTGTTGCTAAGAATGATATGGTACATAATGATTTAGCTAAACAAATAGGAGAGAAGAGAGTTTTAAGAAAGTATGTAGCTTTAGTACATGGAGTAATTAAAGAAGATAGTGCAACGATTGATGCTCCGATAGGGAGAGACTCTATTGATAGAAAGAAGATGTGTGTGACAGGAGATAATTCTAAAGATGCAATTACACATATTAGAGTACTTAAAAGATATGATAAGGTAACACTTTTAGAATGTAGGCTTGAGACGGGGAGAACACATCAGATTAGAGTACACATGAATTATATTAATCATCCAGTTGTTAATGATCCAGTGTATGGACTTGTTAGAATGGATGAGAAGGTTATTAAGGAACACACTAATAATAAAGAAGAATATGAGAAATATAAGGGATTTGGACAGTTATTACATGCTAAGTGTATTGGATTTGTTCATCCGGTGACACATGAATATATGGAATTTGAAAGAGATGTGCCAGAAGAATTTATAAAGATAGAGAAGATGTTTTCTTTATAGTACTTACGAGGTGATAATTAATGGAACAGATAGTAATTAATGATAAAGAAGTAGTTGTTATGAATTTAGTTCATTATTTTGTAACAGAGAAGAATTATAATCCAGTAGTAGTACATGGAATAAATGATGAAATATGGTTAGAGAATATGGACTATGAATATAAACTTGTACGTATAGTATCTAGATATATTCATAATAATGAACAATTAAATTATAATAGATTTAGATCTAAACAGATAGCAAGAAAATTAAAATTAAAGACATTTTCATTAAAGATGAATATGTTAAGTATATATACGGATATTGGAGATAATGTATCTACACTAGAAGAAGATAATAATAATTTATCAGTATTTGTTAAGAATATTACGGATATAGGAAAGAATAAGAATATATTAGAAGCATTCCCTGATATAGTAGAGAAAACACAACATGATGAGAAGGGAATAGAGTTATTATTTAAAATAACAGATGATATTAATGGTACTAATGAGGAGAAGAATAAGAAGATGGAGAAGATATTTTCTAGTAAGAAGCCTATTGTGACATATGGATTAATTTTAATATGTATAATTATGTTTATATTATCTGGAATGGGATATGATGCATATAAATTAGTTAAATATGGAGCTAATTTCTCTGGGCTTGTTAAGAATGGAGAGGTATATAGATTAGTTAGTTATATGTTTTTACATGCTGGTATATTACATATAGGACTTAATATGTATTCTTTATATATAGTTGGTCCTAGGGTAGAAGATTTCTTTGGTAAATGGAAATATTTATTAATATATTTAATTAGTGGTATATGTGGAGGATTATTATCGATTGGTCTTACTCCAAATGCTATATCTGTTGGTGCTAGTGGGGCTATATTTGGTTTATTTGGAGCTTTAATATATTTTGGATATCATTATCGTGGATATATAGGTGCTATGATTAGAAGTCAAATAGTACCAGTAGTAGTATATAATTTACTTATTGGATTCTTTATTTCAGGAATAGATATGTGGGGACATGTAGGAGGACTCTTGGGAGGAATTCTTACTGCTAATATGTTAGGTACTATTGAGAATAAGAAATATAATATTAGTAGTATACTATTATTTGTAATATATTTTGCTTTCTTAATATATTTAGGTATATATAGATAGATATAATGTAGAAATAAAGGAGGTTTTTATGAGTTTATCAATGAAAGAAATATTAGATAAGTATAATGACGCTAATAAGTTTTCACTTACTGGAAATTATTCTGGATATAAAATAACAGAAGAAGAATTTATGAATGCAATAAAGGATATGGAGGAACATAGTAAGAGTCAACGTAGAGAAGAATATCAAAATAGTATAAAAGATTTTTATAATTATCCAGAATTTGATGAATTATATGAAGAAATAAAAGAAGAATGCATGGAATACTATCAAGAGAAAAATAATAAAAGTTGTATGGAAAAACTATTTGACACTTGTGGAATGAAACAATATAACCAAATGGAAGTTTCTAATAATATATTTGATAAATTTCTTGATAAGGCTAAGAAAAGTTGTACTTCAATAGTAGATAAAGTTGGTAAAACTACTAAATATGGTAGGGCAAAAGAAGAATATTTTTGGAATCTATATAATGATATAGCTATGAATATAGATCGTATGAATGATAAAGAAAAATACTTATCTAATGGTGTACTTGATCCAATGGATGTAGTACCAAAAGAATTAAAAGAATACTTGTTATACTATGAAGTATCTTTTCATAATGAAGTTTCTACTAGAAGTATACTTATGATTAACTATTATTTTGTATTAAATGACGCTACTAAAAAGTATTTATTGAAGTTTAAAGATGATTTTAATATGGATGAATTAGAAGATTTAACTCTTTATAAAGATGATCAAGTATTATTTTATTCTTGTACACATGAAAAATTTAATTCTTTAAGTGATGAGTAAGATAATAAAAGAATACTTAACGATAAAAAGTTGGGTATTTTTTTCTGTAATAATTAAAAAATATTGATAGAGCTAGCGATTATACAAATCTTGAAAATTGTTAATTTGATATTTACATAACCCCTTGTATTTGTTATAATTACCTTAAGATAAGAGTACCCTCAAGTAAATAACTTAAGGGTAAAAATGAGAGGTAAAAAGATGGATAAGAATAAGAGAATAATAACAGTATTAATGATTTTAACAATCGTGTTTACTATTATGGGTGGAACACTAGCATATTGGTCTTGGAGAACAACGGATGCCCAGAAGACTAATATTACATTTACTATTACAAGTGATTTTTCATGTTCTGTAGATGGAGGAGGAGATATTACTTCTGGTAGTATTAATCTAGTACCAACAGTAGTAAGTAGTGCTACTACAGGTAATTATATAAAAAGAGAAGTAAAAGTGACTCCGACAATAAATACTACTGGTAAGACAGTATATATGGATTTATGGTTAGATATAAAAACTTTAGGTACAGGCCTTTCTAATACAGATTATTTTAAGTATTCATTTACTACTGGCGCATCTAGTCCAGAAGACGGAGTGGTATACTCAGGTAATTTTAGAGGATTAGTTAAGAATAATAGAGTTAGATTATTGTTAGATAAAGAATATACGAGTAGTATGACAGATACATATTATTTATGGATCTGGTTAGATGCCGAAGAAACAGATTCAGCCACAATGAATCAATCATTTCATCTAGTATTAAATGGTAATTGCACTGATATGAAGGTAGAACCTAATGCTCCAGTACTTGATGATGGTTTAGTACCAATAGTATTTGATACATCAAATGGTACAGTAATTAAGACAGTATCTAGTATGGATTCTTCATGGTATGATTATTCTCGTCAAGAATGGGCGAATGCAGTGCTTGTAAAGACTAGTGGTACTAAGACAAGAGCATATTATAAAGCTAATCCTGGTGTTACAATAGATGAATCAGATATACTTGCATATTATGTATGGATACCAAGATATAGTTATAAGATATGGGAAACAGGAACTAGTGCTAATGGTAAAGAACAAACAATAGATATTCAGTTTGAGGGGACTGATACAATATCTACGGGTACAACGGTAGGTTCTTATATAACCCATCCAGCATTTTGGTGGGATAATGATAGTGATGGTTTAAGAGAACCTGGCGAAGAGTTAGCAGGAATTTGGGTAGGCAAATTTGAAACAACAGGTACAGCAAGTAATCCGACGATATTACCTAATGTGACATCTTTAACAAGTCAAAATGTTTCTACACAATTTGCTACAGCACAGTTGCTTGGAGGAACAACATATGGAGTTTCTTCAAGTAGTGACTCACACATGATGAAAAATAGTGAATGGGGAGCAGCAGCATATTTGTCACATTCCAAGTATGGAGTAAATAGGGAAATATATATTAATAATTCATCATCATATTATACAGGAAGAAGTGGAGGAAATGTTGGAGGAAGTACTCCGATAAATAAAACATATACAGAACAAACTTCAAGAATTCAATATAATAAATATGGCTATTATACGTGGGATGGATACTTATTAAATTATAATAGGAATACAAAAAGTAGTACAAGAGACTTAACAAAAGTGGCAAGTACAACAGGAAATATTACTGGGATATATGATATGTCTGGAGGAGCTTTAGAGTATGTAATGGGAGTATTTGCTAATTCAAATGGTGAATTATGGAGTGGTAATAGTACATCATCTAATTCAGGATTTACTGGATTATTATATGGTGGTACATCATATACAGGTACAGCATTTCCAGATAGTAAATATTATGATGTATATAAAGCATCAAGCGGTACGACAATAAGTGCATTAACAGCATGTAATGGTGGAGTATGTTATGGACATGCATTATCAGAAGTTAACAGTTGGTACAGTGATTACGCGGGCTTTGTCAGCGCCAACGGTCCGTGGTTCCTGCGTGGTGGTAGCTACGATAATGGTACTGGTGCGGGTGCCTTCAACTTCAACTACTACTACGGTAATGCCATCAGCAACAAGGACTTCCGTTCGGTTGTTTCCATCGTTGGAGCGTAAGCGACTAACCCTCTTGAAAGTAGTAATGAACAGAGATGAGTGATAAGTAGTTAAGATAGAATTACAACGAAGGATGGTTTATGTGGAGCTAAGCGACACGTATAGATAAGTAAATTATTGATAATAAGAAAACCCTGGTACATTGATGTGTACTAGGGTTAGTTTTTGTTTATACGATAGAAGTTTATTGATGGGTGATTGAATAATCTATAGTTAATGGTAGATACTCCAATACCAGATGAGATATAGAGATTGGTGTTATCTATTTTATAATATTCATCATAGTATTTTTTAGCATATGGTGGTGTATAGATGGCTCCTATGATTGGTAATCTTATTTGTCCATTATGAGAGTGTCCTGCTAGGATTAGATTTACTTGATAATTTTTAACTATATCATCTGTTAGATCGGGCTCATGTATTAAGATTATTTTATAGTCTGAATCTATATTTTCTACATTTAGGGTTTTATTTATATCGGAAGTATTATTAGTGATAGGGCTAATTCCTCCGATAAATATACGTTCATTATTTTTACTATAGATTATATCATGATCGTTATCTAGAAAAGTAAAATTACTATTAGTATATGTTTTTACGACATTATCTTTATCTTCACCAATATCATGATTACCTAGAATAGCATATTTTCCATATTTAGCATTTATATTATTTAAGATATTAGATAATTCGATATAATCGTTATCTGTTAGATTAGAATCTTTATCAATTAAGTCTCCGGTAAATACGACAATATCTGGATTAATATTATTTATTTCTTTTACTACTTTGTTTAATTTAGTTATATTTATAGCTCTATTATAATGAAGATCAGAGAAGTGGACTATTTTTAAGCCATCAAAGTCAGATGGTAGATTAGTATCTTTAATAGTATATTCTTTTGTTATTAGGCCCATGGTACCAATATATCTAGCATATATGATTATAGAGATGATTATTAGAGCTATAATAAATAACCATTTTAAGAACCTTTTCATTTAGACACCTGCCAATAATAATAGTAAGACAGCAGATGTATTATGTATACAGTGAATAAACATAGTAGAGAAGATATTATCTGTTTTATAATATAGTGATGAGAAGGCTAGACCTAATGATAGGTAAGGTATTATATATAAGTAGTCTAAGGGAGAAGTAGCTGATCCTATTACATGGAGAGATGCAAAGATTAGACCACTTGTTATGATATATAAATATTTAGTAAATTTATTATTTTTATAAGTAAGTATCATATCTTTAATACTTTTACGGAATATTAATTCTTCTTGGAATGGAGCTTTAATAGATACACTAAATACCATGTATAAAGGGTATAGGCTAATTAATTCACGAATAGTATTTTCATTATTAGCATTGGCTCCTTTAAAGAAGATAGTTATTACAATATTACTTACAAACATTATAGCTAGACCTAGAAAATAATACTTGAAACAGGTATCAGCATTAGATTTAAAGTTTTTAGTAAATTTTTTAAAGTTATCGATTAGAGTTTCTTTATAGAGAAAGAATAAGATAATCATATAACCAATATCTGTACAGAATGAATGGAGTATTTTCATAGAGGGAGAGAATTTATTTATATCAATATTAAATAGTTTTAATGGTATATATGGAAAATATACCATACCTAGTAATAATAATATAAATATTCCTGTGGGAATAAGTATTTCGTTAGTTATTTTTTTTATCATATTAATCACGTCCTTAGGATAATTTTAACATATATTCTTTTATTTTACAATTCTATCTAGATAAATATTCTAAGATATATTATAATATATTTATATGTATGTAAATGGAAGAAGTGATAAATAATGGCTTATATAAAGGGTAAGATAATACAAGAGATATATAGTAATCCTGGTAATGGATATGTAGTAGGATTATTTAGAGTAAGTGATGGTGATCTTGATGAATATAAGAATAAAGTTATTACTTTTACGGGGATAATTGATGATATTAAATATAAGACTAATTATAAGTTAGAAGGTAAGATGGTTCATCATAATAAGTATGGAAGTCAATTTCAGGTAGAGGGGTATGAGATATTATTACCTAGTAGTAGTGAAGAACTTATAGAGTTTTTTTCTTCATCTTTATTTCCTATTGGAGAAAAGATGGCTATGAGAATTGTTGAGAAGCTTGGAGATGATGCAATTAGTAAGATTATTAGTGATGAGAGGGCTTTAATGGATATACCTAGACTAGGAGTAGATAAGGCTAGGGTAATTAGGGAGAGAGTACTAGATTATCAGGGAACTAGTGAGATAGTACTTGAATTAAAGAGACGTGGTTTTGATACAAAGGATGCTATATACTTGATGAAGAAGTATCAAGATAAGATTATTGATATAATTAATGAGAATATTTATAAGTTAATTGAAGATGATGATATGTCTTTTAATGATATAGATAAGATTGCTATGGGACAGGGATATATGATTAATGATGAGAGAAGATTATTAGCTCTTACAATTAATTTAATGAATTTGATTAGTTTTAATAGGGGAGATACTTATTTATATTTTGATGAGATATATAATGAAATAATCAAGAATACTGAAGAGTTAAGTAGTGAAGAATTTCAATATATTTTACTTAAACTTAAGAAGTTAGATAAAATAGTTATTAAGGGGGATAGATACTATTTAAAGGAATTATATGATGCAGAAGTTTATATTACTGATAGGCTTTATAGAATGAATGAGGAAGAGAGAAGAAAATTACCAAAGTTAGATAAGAAGATTAATCAATTAGAGTTAGTTAATGGGATTACTTATGATCTTTCTCAAAGAGAAGCTATATATAAGGCTCTTAATAATAATTTAACGATAATTACTGGTGGTCCTGGTACTGGTAAGACAACGATTGTTAGATGTATTGTTAAGTTATTGATAGAGATAAATGGTCTTAAGGTTGATAAGTTAGCATTACTTGCTCCGACAGGAAGAGCTAGTAGGAAGTTAATGGATACGACAGGGATACCGGCTTATACGATTCATAAATATTTGGGTTGGGATAAGGAGAAGAATGAATTTTCAGTTAATGAATATAATCCAAATAAGGAAGAATATATTATTGTAGATGAGGCTTCAATGATCGATACGATACTTATGAGTAGTTTACTTAAGGGTATTAATAAGAGGGCTAAGATAATACTTGTAGGAGATTATTATCAATTACCTAGTGTTAGTCAAGGACAAGTATTAAAGGATATGATAGATAGTGATTTGCTTGATGTAGTAAGATTAAATTGCTTGTATAGGCAGAGTGAAGATAGTTATATTACTACTTTAGCGGGAGAAGTAAAAGATAGGGAAATTGGTGAAGATTTTTTGTTTAAATATGATGATTATAATTTTATTCCCTGTGATAATGAATATATTATTCCTAGTGTGGTAGATGTAGTAAAAAAAGCCATGGAGAGAGGATATGATGATAAAAATATGCAGGTACTTGCTCCAATGTATAAGGGTGCTCAAGGAATAGATAATTTAAATAAAGTATTACAAGAGTTAATTAATCCTAGAAGTAGTAATAAGAATGAAATTATATCAGGAGATATTATATATAGAGAAGGGGATAAGATACTACAACTGGTAAATGATAGTGATAATGGTGTATCTAATGGAGATATTGGATATATAGAATATATTGATACGTTGGGTCGCGAAGAAGGAAAAAAGAATGAAATAACAATAAATTATTTTGGTAATAGAGTAAAATATACTCCTAAAGATTTTAAAAATATTATGCATGGATATGCTATTAGTGTGCATAAGGCTCAGGGTGGAGAATTTAAGATGGTTATTATGCCAATGTCTTCAACTTATAAGAGAATGCTTTATAATAAACTTATATATACTGCTATTACAAGGGCTAAAGAAAAATTAATAATTATTGGAGATACTAAAGCTTTTATATATGGTGTTAAAAATGATAATGTAGAAAATAGAAAGACAAGTATAAAAGAAATGTTAGAAAATAAGTATAATAATTCATAATTAAGTAATAATAATTATGGGTGATAAAATGAAAATGAAAAATAGTCTATTTTTAATTGGTATGGGAGTAGGTGGCACTTTGTTATATCAGCAAATTAAAAATGGTAATATGAGAAAGATGGTACGTACTTTTAATAAGAAAAAGACTAAAATGATCGAAGAATTAGAAGATATGATGTAAAAAGAAGATCCCTTAAGGATCTTTTTCTTTGCCTATTTATATAATTTATGAAATATTATTATCTAAAATAAATATAATATGTTCATGTTTGCTTATTTCATCTTTAATATTTTTGGCTGTATCTTCACTACCTTTTGGTAAGTTAGGAAGTTTTATAGGAAATGATGATTTAATTTCATCATAAGTTTTACTGTTAAGTAGGTTATTTAAAACAGAATAAACGTTATCTAAGTAATCACTATCAACAAATGATTCCAAGGCTTTTAAAGAAAGGTTTATCTCATCTACTTTTTCTAGAATTAAATTAGTAAATAGATTTATATCTTTAGTTATTTTTTGATTATCGAATTGGTTTTTTAAGTATTTATCTAAATATTCTTCTTTATCATATTTTAAATCTAGTTTACTAGAAATAGTTATTATATATTTTTTTATATCAGT
>OIZL01000944.1_pt1 | contig 18102 bp, 12 predicted proteins | sample 1588541 | NCBI WGS metagenome assembly OIZL01 (sample SAMN03283285) | human gut metagenome | biome: human-associated habitat; material: feces | host: Homo sapiens | place: Peru | collected 2012 | reverse complement strand
AATAATATTTTCATCTCTGTTAGAAACTCTAGCAAACGAGTTTTTCATGGATGAAAATAAAATAATTTTTAATAAATATGTTAATTTTTGCCAAAAAGAGGCAAATTGGTTAGCATTTAAACCAAAGGACTACCAAGATTTAATTAAGTTAGTAAGACAAATTATTACCAAAAATGGTGAATACAACTACCAAGAAATTCTTAAAAATCCTTTATTAACTAGCTTCATTCTGTCACTAAATGAACCCCAAAAACTAGTAGACTTTTTTAATAACACCAAAATCAAACCTGAAGATTATGAAAAGAGAGTTGTAACACTTAATCATCCAGTATGCACTAAATGGGAAGACGAAATTCCTTTAAAAACCCTTATGAGTTTAATAAACGAAATGCTTGCACCAAATAGATTCGGTGATGAAGATAATGATTTAGAAAATTACATCAAAACAAAATTAAAACAAGACAATGAACTTTACCCACTTAGTACCATTTATAAAACTTACATATCTGGAAAAACTTATGATGCGGAAATATATGAAGGAGCAAAATATGTTGATTACGATATTAAACAATTTCATAAAACACCAAATCTTTATTATGCCCTAAAAGGTTATAAATATACTACCGTGCCCCAAAATTTTCCAAAATCTGTAGAAGGCCTAAACATTAATTATAATAAAGGACCTCTTTTTGTACAGAATCTAACTCCATCAAATATAAAAGAATTAGGTGCTTCTAGTAACCGTGATGTAGCTGTAGTAGTATTACCTCCTAGTATCAAAATTCTAGACTCTAATGATTTTATTAAGACCGTGATATTTAAGGATTTTACGCATTCTAATTTGCTACAAGATGAAAAATGTTTATCTAACTTTATAAATAACACATTCGGATATACATTTTATAATGACCCTGATTTAAAAGTTGAATATCTTATCTTTCAAAGCGAGTACTTACCAAGCATCATCATAGACTTAGATAAAATACTATATAATGCTAAAAAACAAAATATCACTGATAAAGATAGCATACAAAAGCATCTTTATACACAAATCAAAAAAGAGTTACTAAAATCTTACGATGAACTTTTAAAACTAGCTAAAAGATGTGAAATTAACGAGCTTGCCGAAAACAATCCAAATGAATCTAGCATCCCTAACCTAATTAAAGAAATGGCATCTATAACCGATAAAATAAATGATTTTTTCAAAAATAAAAATTTTAAACTAAGAGAACTTTTAGAAGACTTTGACGATATTTGGCAGCAGAAAGCCAAAGATAAACTTATTAAAGAGGTAAGTGATAGTGACAAACTACACTTTGCATTATCAGGTAAAAATGTCACTTTAGATGAAGACACCGTTAGTCTTGAATGCACGCCTGACGATAAATTTGGCACTTGTTATCCAGCATCTTTAAAAATTAATAAAGATATAGTCAACATAGATTTACCAAATATCAGCCTAAAACAATTAGTAATTCCCGCAAGCGCTGTATCAGCAAAACTTTCAAACCAAATTGATACAATCATTCTAGAAGACTGTTATAACTCACATATATTATCAAAGCCAGTTGCTCTTAATGAATTTGTTAATAGTTTATATTACACACCGCAAAAATATCTTCAAAAACCAAGAAATTGTGTACTCGCTCTAGAATTTGCTGGTGTACTAACAAGAATCTCCATTTACGAAGGTAAAATTTTAAAAGATGGAGAAATGCCAAATGTAAAAGAAGATGCAGAATATACTCTACAAGACATAGAAAAACAAAAGGCTAAAGTCATCAATATCATCAGTGGAATGATCAAAGACAACCACGACTTAATCCAGCACCTAACAGCACCGCAACTATATTAATACTTGTAAATATTTAGAAATACGTTATAATTATATCGTGGTATTTATGAAAAATATAAAAAAATTAACTTATCTCATAAGTGCAATTGTCTTACTAATTGTCATCTTACTTATGTTAATCATTCACACATTTAATCATACAGAAGTAAGCGCACCAAAGACTATCAAAACCACTTCCATAGCGCCCTTAAAAGGCATCGGTTGTTAATTTAAAAAAAGTACTCTAGAAGTATTTTTTTTTCTATATAGATAAGTTATAATTATAAAAGAAGTAAATGGAGGAGTATATGAACAGTGCATTAGAAAGATTTTTTAACAAAATAGAATTTACCCAAAAGGAAGCATTTAAAGATGTATCAGTAGAAAAAGTAGTGGTAAATAACAAGAAACAAACATGGACTGTTTACCTAAAAACCAATACTCCCATAAGCGATATTAAGGCCCTTTACGATTTAATAAATTTAGCTCACGAAGGCTTAGAAGAAGTGTTTGATATTTCCATATTAATAAACTGTGATACCGTAAGCGAAGATGATATTACTAATTATTTTAAATTCTATCTTGAAATATTAACTAAAGAAAATCCATCACTAATAAGTTTACTAGACACTAAAATTACCGTAAATGATCACGATATTTCTCTAAAAGTAACAAGCCCCATAGAAAAAGATTTACTAGACTTTCACAGCAAAAGTATTCTAAACTTTATGAATAATGCTGGCTTAAAAGATTATAGTATCTCACCAATTATAGATGACGAAGAAAGAACCAAAGTCAAAGAAGAAATTAAACAAAAAAGAGAAGACATCATCGTAAAAGAAGAACCAAAATTTAAAGTAATTGTTGGTGAACCGATCAAAAGTAAAACAATTACCCAAATAAAAGATATCTTTGGTGAAGAAAACAATATCACTGTTGAAGCCTACATATTTGGTATAGAAGAATTTGTATCTAATAAAAGTAACTTCCGCATACTAACTTTAAGAATCTCTGATAAAACCGACAGTATTCTTGCCAAAATCTTTTCAAGAGACGAAGAAGAATTCAATAAATATAAAGGTGGCCTAAAAGAAGGTAAGTGGTATAAATTTAGAGGATATATTAAAAACGATACCTTTGCCAAAGACTTAGTCTTTAACGTTCGCGACATAGAAGAAATCGAAGATAAAACTGTAAAATTTGTAGATGATGCTGAAGAAAAGAGAGTAGAACTTCATGCCCATACCATGATGAGCCAAATGGATGCGGTAACCAAATTTGACCTAGATAAACACTCATGTGAACTTATCACCAATCTAATAAATGCCGGCTATAAAGCTGTCGCAGTAACTGACCATAACGGCTGTCAAGCATTTCCCATAATCTACGAAATAATCAAAAATCATAATAAGAAAGTAGAAGACCCAAGCAAAAGATTTAAAGGTATCTTTGGAACCGAATTAACTCTAGTTGATGATACCGTAAATATAGTTGTAAGACCATCAAAAGAAAATTTAATTGACTCATGCTATGTCGTATTTGATACCGAAACCACAGGTTTTAATGCAGGTGGCAAAGACCAAATGATTGAAATTGGTGCTGTAAAAATTCAAAATGGGGAAATCATTGATAGATTTGATGAACTAATTGATCCACACTGTCCACTACCCACTAAAATAACTGAAATAACTCACATTACTGACGAAATGTTAAAAGGCAAAGAAGATGAAGAAACCGTTACCAAAAAATTCTTAGAATGGACTGGCGATGCGCCAATGGTAGCTCACAATGCAAAATTTGATATTTCATTTATTGAAATGGCCATGAAAAAATATGGATTAGGCGAATTTAAAAACACCGTAATAGACACTCTAGAATTATCACGTGCTCTAGACCAAGAACATTCAAGACACAGTCTATCAGCCCTAGTAAAAAGATATGACGTAGCTTTTGACGAAGATGCTCACCACCGTGCCGACTATGATGCTGAAGGAACTGCTCTAGTATTTTATAAAATGCTAAAAAGACTATCTAATCAAAATTTTAAACTTATCTCTGACTTAGAAAATCTTGTACCTAAAAATGAAATTCATAAATTTGGTCGTACCTATCACTTTAACGTCCTTGTAAAAAATAAAACTGGACTAAAAAATCTATTCAAAATTGTTTCTCTAGCAAACACCACATACATCTATAAAACTCCAAGAATTCCGCGTAGCAAACTAAATGAACTAAGAGAAGGCCTACTTATTGGTAGTGGCTGTGCTGAATCTGAAGTATTTAGAGAAGCTAAAAGTAAAGACAGTGAAGAACTAACAAACATTATTAATTTCTATGACTACGTAGAAGTGCAAAGTCCGGAAGTTTACGGGCATCTATTACAAACAAGCGACTTTGGAAGTACCGCCGAACTATTAAACCATTTAACTAAAATTGTTAAAACCACAAAAGAAGCTGGCAAAATCATTGTTGCTACCGGTGACGTTCATCACTTCTTTAGAGAAGACAAAATCTACCGTGAAATAATTATTAATCAAAAAGTTCCCGGTGGTGGTAGACATCCACTAGCTAAATCAAACATCACCGAAATTCCATCAATGCACTTTAGAACTACAAATGAAATGTTAGAAGACTTTAACTTTTTAGATGAAGATTTAAGAAAAGAAATAGTCATAACAAATACTAATAAAATAGCCGACATGATTGAAGAATTTGAAGTAATCCCAGATACTGGCGGAACCCCATTTTCTCCAAGAGTAAAATCAGATGATGGAACTCACTACTTAGACTGTCCAAGAGTTGTAACTGACCTTGTATACGACCGTGCAACCTCTTGGTATGGTGAAAATCTGCCTTTAATTATAGAAGAACGTATTGGTAAAGAACTATATGGCGACATCGTCTATAAAACTTGTAAAGAAAATATTCTAAAAGAAACTGATGAAAATGACCCTGAGTTAGAAAGAAAAATCTTTAACGCAGTTCATAAAGTTATCTATGAAGGAATAGATGCTGTTAAATCATTAATTAAAGAAGGTATTAAAGCAAAATGGCAAGAAGAAGACGGTGAAATGACCGACGAAGCCCTAGATAAAAAACTAAAGAAAAGTCTAGGCGGTATCATTGGTGGTGGCTTTGACCCAATTTACCTAATTGCTCAAAGACTAGTTAAACACTCAAACGATGAAGGATTTCTAGTTGGATCTCGTGGTTCAGTAGGTTCATCATTCGTAGCAACCATGATGGGAATCACCGAAGTAAACCCATTACCAGCTCATTATCGCTGTTTAAAATGTAAGAAAAGTTATTTTGAAGATGAAAACGGTAAAGATCTAAGCTTAGATTATACTTGCGGAATTGACCTTCCTGATAGAATCTGCGAATGTGGCGAAAAACTATACAAAGATGGTCATGACATGCCATTCGCAACCTTCCTAGGATTTAACGCCGACAAAGTCCCGGATATTGACTTAAACTTCTCAGATCTTAACCAAGCAAGTGCCCATGAATACACTAAAGTCCTATTCGGAGTAGACAATGTATATCGCGCTGGAACCATCGGTACTGTTGCCGAAAAAACAGCCTTCGGTTTTGTAAGAGGCTACGCTGAAGAAAAAGGAATAACCCTAAGAAACGCTGAAATAGAAAGACTAGCTCTAGGTTGTACTGGTGTCAAAAGAACAACTGGTCAGCATCCAGGTGGTATCGTCGTAGTACCAGACTACAAAGAAGTATATGACTTTACACCATTTCAGTTTCCAGCAGACGACGCCACCAGTCCATGGCGAACCACTCACTTTGGTTACCACTCAATAGAAGAATGTTTATTAAAACTAGACATTTTAGGACACTCCGACCCAACCCAGCTACGTATGATTCAAGACCTTACCAAAATGGACGTAAGTAAAGTACCACTTGACGATAAAGAAACTATGAGTATTTTCTCATCAACCAAAGCACTAGGCGTTACTAACGAACAAATAATGTGTCCAACTGGAACCCTTGGAATTCCTGAATTTGGAACTAAATTTACAGTTGGGATGGTAGACGAAATTAAACCAACAACCTTTGCCGAACTTATTAAAATAGCTGGTCTATCACACGGTACTGATGTATGGCTAGGAAATGCCCGTGATTTATGTACACCTGATGAAAATGGCAACATTAAAGTACCATTTAAAGAAACAATTGGTTGTCGTGATGACATCATGGTTTACCTAATGAAAGAAGGTGTAGAACCAATTAAAGCCTTCAAAATCATGGAATTCGTACGTAAAGGCAAAGCCAGTAAACCAAAAGAAAAAGAAAACTGGGAAAACTTTAAACAAATAATGATTGACAATAACATCCCTGATTGGTACATTGAAAGCTGCCACAAAATCAAATACATGTTCCCTAAAGCCCACGCAGCAGCTTACGTAATTTCCGCATTCCGCATTGCTTGGTTTAAAGTCCACATGCCAGTATACTTCTACGCATCTTGGCTAACCAGTAAAGCAACTGACTTTGACGTAGAAACAATGAGTAAAGGCTATGACGCAATTAAAAAGAAAGTAGAAGAAATTAATGCAAAAGGATTTGATGCAACCAACAAAGACCAAGGCTTACTAGAATGTTTAAAAGTATGCTTAGAAGCATCAGCAAGAGGAATTAAATTCTTACCAATTGACCTATATGATAGTAATGCCACCGTATGGGGAGTTTATGATGAAACCTCAATAAGACCACCATTTGCATCCGTAGATGGACTAGGTGAAACAGTAGCAAAAACCATTGTCAAAGAAAGAGAAAATGGTAAATTCGTTAGCGTAGAAGACCTACAAGTAAGAGGAAAAGTAAGTGCCAGTCTCATAGAACGTTTAAGGAGCATGAACGTTTTAGATGCTATGCCTGAATCTAGTCAGTTAAGTTTATTTTAAGAGCTTCTTATGAAGTTCTTTTTATTGCATAAAAAATAAAAATATAATACAATAGAAAGGAAAGTAGATGATCCTAGTGGAAGAAAAAAATAAAATAGCTTACGTAATAATGCTGCTAGTAACTTTAATTGTTGCAGTAATAGGCGGAACTTATGCTTATTTTACAGCAGGTATGAGCACAGGTGAAACAGAAGCAACTTTAAAAGTAGGAGCAGGTCAGCTAAAAATAAAGTTTGCAAATACTAATAGTGTCCAAATTTCAGAGAACGTGCAACCAACACCAGCAAAAAATGAGTGTACTAAACAAGTAGGAGCATATTATTGTGACCAAAGTGAATATGAACCGGTAGGCGTAAAAACATTTACATTAACTGGAACTAATACTACTGATGCCTCAAAAAATATGAAAATGCCATATAATATAAAATTAGTAATACCCCAAAATCAGTTTTCGAGTGGAGCACTAAAATATACACTTATTGGAAGCAAAGAAGATAGTGATAATGGAAAAGTAGTAAATATAGAAACATGGCAAGAGATCCCAACAGGAGCAAATACAACAGGCACTATCTTAGGTAGTGGATATTTTATGCCAGGAGAAAACGTTGTTCATACATATACATTAAATATATATTTCCCCGATAATCATATATCACAAGATGCTGATAAAAATAAAATATTTGGTGGCTTAATAGAGATAACAACTGATGAAATAAAAGATTCTGTACCAAACGGATGGAATAGTGCTAAAGATGGAACACTGCTTGCAGCAATAAGAAGAGATAATGAATTAAGAGAAACATTAACGCCGCCAGGTGCTGCGACAAGTTATAGTATAAATGACACCTATCCATCATGGAATTTCGATGCTGATGCGTATTATACATACGGTGATACATATAAAGTAAATGATGATGGAACATATACAATAGAAAATCCAAAGAAGGTAAAATATAGTGAAGGATTGAGCACATTAAAAGGTAAGTATATGGTAAGTTCAGCGTATGATTACTCTGATGTACTATCTGATACTGATGAACTGCTTGAAACCACAAATAAGAAGCAACTACTTTTGATAAGAGAAACTAGTGCAGATGGATTTACGTATAGTAAAATATCTGGTGGAATGAAAGCATTCCCTGAAGAGACTGAGGCAGTTATGGCAAGTACAGCTGATGATTATGGTACGAGCTACTATTTTAGAGGAGCAGTAGAAAACAATTATGTAGAGTTTGCTAATAAATGCTGGAGAATTGTAAGAGTAACTGGCGATGGTTCAATAAAGTTAGCACTTTTCAATAATAATGCAAATGGAAAAACTAATCCATGTGCAGAAGCTAATGATAGTGGTGATGCGGCAATCATTGGTGAAAGCAAATTTAACTATGCTTATGGCGATAATGCATTTGTTGGATTAATGTATGGTAATGTTGGATGCTCCGATGGGACATCCGCTAATCAAAGCGCTTGTACCAGTGCTGGAGGTACGTGGACTGCTTCAACATCATACGCTAATGCTCATGCCAATATCAATAAAAGTACAATATTAAAGTATTTAGAAGAATGGTATGATAATAATATTGCTACTTATGATAATTATATTGCTGATACGATATGGTGTAATGATAAGAGTACTGTAAAAAATACAACATTTGACCCTTGGGGACTAGGGACAATAGGTACAAATTATGGTTATGGATTAAATGTTAATTATTATGGAACTACCAAGAGAATAATGGAAAATGACGATCTTCTTTTAGCTGGTAGCCCAACTCTAGTTTGTCCAAACGATGATTTAGGCGGCAAGTTATCAAAATATACTATAAGTGATAAAACATATGGTAATGGAGCGTTAGATAAAAAGATCGGATTACTTACTGCAGATGAAGTAGTATATGCAGGTGGTGGCCATGATGTTAACTTTAGTTATTATTTATTAAAAAATACTGAGAACTGGTTTTGGTGGGCTTTGTCTCCGGGCGACTTTGATGGCGATTACGCTAGCGTTTGGGATGTTGATGGCAACGGCGGCGAACTTGGCGGCGACCTCGTTTTCAATGACTACGGCTTCGGCGTACGTCCCTCTCTATCTCTTGTCTCTTCAACCAAAGTAACTGGTTCAGGTATAGCAACAAATCCTTACAAAATAGTTTCGTGAATAGACTAGTTTTATTCACGTTTTTTTATTATAATATACCTGTGATGTCTATGAAAAAACTAAAAATATTATATGAAGATAAAAACATTTTAATAATAAATAAAGAACCCAAAATTCTCACTATTAGTGATGGCAAGACCAATAATACGCTATACAACGAAGTCTACGATTATTTACATAAGAAAAATCAAAAAGTATTTATCGTCCATAGGCTTGATAAAGAAACTAGTGGTTTAATCATATTTGCTAAAAATGAAGAAACAAAAAATTACTTTCAAGATAACTGGTCTAAAGTCACTCGTAAATATTATGGAGTAGTGGAAGGTAAAATGAATAAGCCAGGCACGATTAAAGAATATCTAACTGAAGATAAAACCTTAAAAACTTATGCTACTACCAAAGATAAGGGTAAACTTGCTATAACTAATTATGAAATATTAGATAGTACCAAAGCTTACACCCTTTTAGATATTGAAATACTTACTGGTAGAAAAAATCAAATTAGAGTAGGACTTGCTAATTTAAAGCATCCATTAACTGGTGATAAAAAATATGGTGCAACTAAAAACCCCATAAACCGCCTAGCACTTCATGCATACTATCTAAAATTTACACATCCAAAAACTAAAGAAATAATTGAAATTAAAGATGATATTCCTAAACTATTTAAACAAATCTTTACTAAATAAAAAAAGATATTACCCTAAGGAAACATCTAATATCATCATTACAATAAATCCAATAATTACATAAAGGGCCATAAGCTCTTTTTTCTTATTATTCATACATTCAGGAATTAGTTCATTAATAATTACATATAGCATAGCTCCACCCGCAAAAGCAAGAAGAATAGGCAATACACACTGCATTTTAACAACAATCAAAGCTCCAATAACAGCCGCAATTGGCTCAGGTAGGGCAGATATACTACCAATAAAGAAAGCCTTTAACTTAGAATAACCTTTATTATATAACGGAAAACTAATTGCTGATCCTTCAGGAAAATTTTGTATGCCAATGCCAATAGCTAAGCTCACTGCTCCCATAAGTGCTGCATGACTATGGTTAAAAAATAAACTACCAAATGCAACCCCAATGGCCATTCCCTCAGGAATATTGTGAACTGTAATTGATAGAATTAAACTATTTATCTTTTTAGAACTATTTAAATTAATCTTTGATATTCCAAAAAGTAGTAAAGCTCCCATTAATAAACTTACTGAAATAATAATCGGACCTAACTTTAACTCACCACCGTAATCAAGAGCTGGCACTACTAAAGAAAATATACTAGAAGCTATCATAATTCCCGCAGACAAACTGATAAATTTTGTCATTAAATTATCATTAATATTTTTAAATAAAAAGATTGTAGCTGCTCCAAGTGTCGTAATTAAAAACGTAATTATTCCCATAATTAATGACTGTAAAATTGGATTTAATTCACTAAAAAAACTTATCATACTCTATAATATGATAAGTTAAAAATTATGTTAAATATTTTCTCTTACTTCCATAATAACTGGTAATATAATTGGCCTTCTACCAGTAAGTTCATTAATAAATGGATTAAGTTCTAAAATAATTTGATTCTTTAAATCTACATAATTATAAGAATTTTTAATAGCTTTAACCACAATCTCTGAAACTTTATTTTCTATCTTTGATAATAGTTCTGCATTTTCATTAACTAACACAAAGCCTCTAGTAGTAATATTAGGTTTTATCAAAAGTTCTCTAGTTAAAGGGTTAATATTAAGTATTGTAACAAGAATTCCATCTTGACTCATTAGTTTACGATCTTTAATAACAACTGAACCAATATCACCAATTCTAGAACCATCTACATAAACATCACCAGCTTGAACTCTTTTACCAAGTCTAGCACCATCTTTAGTAAGTTCTACGGTATCACCATTCTTACAAATGAAAATGTTTTCTTTAGGAATACCACAATCAACTGCTAAATCACCATGTGTTTTAAGCATACGATACTCACCATGCATTGGCATAAAATACTGTGGCTTAATAATTCTAAGCATCCATTTTTGTTCTTCTTGCTTAGCATGTCCCGATGTATGAATATCTGATAATTCAGTATTTGTATAAACCTTAACACCTTTTAAATATAACTTATTAATTATTCTATTTATAGAAGCCCTATTTCCTGGGATTGGACTAGATGAAAATACAACGATATCATCAGGAATTAACTCAATTTGTTTATGGGTTCCATTAGCAATTCTAGAAAGTGCTGCAAGTGGTTCGCCTTGTGATCCAGTACATAAAATACAAATTTGATGTTTTTTTAAATTCTTAGCTTCATTAGGTTCAATAAAGATTGTCTTATCAGTTATTAAGTTGTTTTTTAGAGCTATTTCTTTAGCAGTCTCCATAGAACGACCAAATGTAACTATCTTACGATTATTCTTTCTGCAAGTCTCAACAATATGTTTAATACGATAAATATTAGAAGCAAATGTCGCTAGAATAATTCTCGAATTATGTTTAGCAAATACATCACTTAAAGCTTCATCAACGCAAGATTCACTTGCCGAAAACCCAGGGCTTAGTGCATTCGTACTATCACTTAAAAGTAACTTTACGCCCTCACTACCTAAAGCCGCCATCTTATGAATATCAGCCATTGGTCCAATTGGTGTTAAATCAAACTTAAAATCTCCAGTTTCAAATATTATACCATTAGGTGTTTTAATTACTATCGCAAAACTATCAGGAATAGAGTGGGTAGTAGTAACAAAAGAAATCTCAAAATGTTTATACTTAAACACACTATCTTTATCATAAATTTCTAAATTTTTATAATTGACATTTCTATCTGCAAACTTATTTCTAATTAAATCACAAGCAATTCTTGGGGCATAAATAACTGGAATATTGACATTTTGTAAAAGAAAAGTAATACCACCAATATGATCCTCATGACCATGCGTAATAAATAAAGCTTTAATCTTATTTTCATTCTGTTTTAAATAAGTAACATCTTGTATTACATAATCAATTCCAAGTAAATCTCCTTCTGGAAACATAACTCCAGCATCAATAATAATAATTTCATTTTCATGTTCAACGACATACATATTTTTGCCAACTTCACCAAGTCCGCCCAATGCAAAAATAGTCGTAACTTTCTCGTTATTCTTCATTAATATTCCTCCTTAAAAATAATTGAAAAGTTTCATTTCGTATGTCTAATTATAATATAAAATAACGATTTTGTCTAGTAGGGTAGTCTTCTTTACAGTTCTCTTATCAAAAAAATTAAAAATAAAAAAAGGAAATAGCTATTCTTCTTACAACAATAACTAATGAGGAGGAAAAGATGAAAAATTTTATATTAATAATAATTTTATTACTACCAGTAAATATTTATGCTAAAGAATATTATACAAATTATATTTATGAGAAAGAAAGCCCCATAAAAGAAACCGAAAGCGACCTTATTAAAATTGAAAAATCAAGATTATATGCAAACTATCAAATTATTAAAGAAGATTTAGGTTATCAATTAGAGAAAAATTGTCATGAAACAATAGATTATGAAGATTCTAAAATAATAAAAGAATATAATAACTTTGACATTTATGGAAGTGGAGAAACAACAAATGCCCTTTTAGGAGCCGATGATACAATAAGATATATAATTCTAAGAAACTATCCATATCAAAATTTAAATAAAAGAATTAATATATCAAATATTGAAGTATCATCTAAAGAAACAAATATAGAATATAATTCTTTTAATGATGTTGAATATAAAGACCAAAAATTCTTTTTAATTCTAGATTTAAAAAAAGAGTATCATTTAAATGATCTAAATATAGTTATCTTCTATGACGACGTTTTTGATGAAGATTTTGTTTACACTCTTGATTTTTCTAAGAAAAAACTTCCACCATATTTAGGATACATATATAAAATTGAAACCAAGAAAAACTCTAACATGACTAATTTAGAATTTTATAATCTTGATGAATTTAACCAAATAATTAAAACATCTCCATCACTAATTTCTAATCCTTCAGATAATTCAGTATCATATTATTATAATGAGTCTAAAATATTTAAATGTACTAAAGAAGAAATAATTTATAGTGAAAATTACACGGAAACCCCACCAAAAAATTATTATCAAGATAAAGAAAAATATCAAGATATTTATAAATACTATAAAAGAGAAGTTTTTAATATTAAAGATGAAATAAATAGTGTAGAAGATTACATTACATTAATAAATTCAAGTTTACCAAGTAGTAAATATCAAATTGAAACTAATTTAGATATAACTAAAGAAGGAACATATCTTATTAAAATCAATTATTTAGATAATGCTATATATCACAAAGTAAAACTTAACCAAAAAATAATTAATATTCCAAAAGAAATAATTAGTTTACCAAACATCGTTGTAAATAAAGAGATAACTAAACCCCAAATTAAACAAGAAAATGTTAAAAATAATCAGTCTAAAAAATTATTGGTAAATAAAACTGAAGATAAAAAAATAATAACAACTACCATAAAAACTTCCGAAAATACCCCAAAAGTACTACAAAAAGAAAGTAAGATTGAAAGTCATTATATATGTATTTTAATTAATATTTTACTCTTATTTGTCTTAATTATTCAAAAAATAAAAACTAGTTTTGTCGAATCTGTATAAACTAAATACTATTATACTTATAGTAAATTGCAAGGAGATGAGTATGTTAAAAATAAATATGGAGTATCGTAAAGGCGTTTTATTTGTAAGATTATTTGGAGAACTTACTAAATATACATATAAAAGTCTTAACGATTACTTAATACCAGTAATCAAAAATCAAGGAATAAAATATATTGTATACAATATTCAAAATATTAATAAAATAGATATTTATGGTAAAGAATGTCTTTATGAAGGCATTGAAGCTACTAGAAAAAATTTAGGAAATGGACTTATATGTTCTAGTAATATTAAATTTAAAGAAAATTATGAAGTAACTGAAAGTGAACTTACTGCATTACAAAAAATAATAATATAGGGTGATAATATGGAAGAATATGAGCTGATTCAAAAATATGAAAAATTAATATATAAGATTGCTAAGAAATTTTATAATGTTGAGTTAGATGATTTATATCAAGCAGGATGTATAGGTTTAATAAAAGCTTATCGTAATTATGATGCTAGTGTTAATGATAACTTTATTAACTTTGCTTATAAGTATATCTTTGGTGAAATGTATGAATTAGCTAACAAAAGCAGGGATATTAAATTAAATAAAGCTTACTTAAAACTTTATAAAAAGATTGAAGAAGCAAGAATGCATTTAGCTTCAATTAATGGAAAAATGCCATCTAATACTGAACTTTGTCTTTATTTAGAAATAGATGAAAGCTTATATTATGAAGTAGTAACTTTAACTACAAAAATGATGAGTATTGATGATGAATTTGCTACTTTAAATGGTAACTTATCTATTAAAGAATGTATTGGTAAAGAAGAAAACTGGGATAATCAAATTTTAGTAAACGACTCACTAGCTTCTTTAGACGATATGGAAAGAAAAGTAATTAAAATAAGATACTTTGAAGATTTAACACAAGCTCAAACAGCATCAGCCCTAGGTATTAGTCAAGTTAAAGTATCTAGAATAGAACAAAAAGGTAAACAAAAGATTAAAAGTTACTTTGCTGCATAAAAATTATTACTTATCCTCATAATAGTAGTGTGATGAATATGAATAGACAAGAATATTTAAAGATAGTAGACAAATTAACACCAAAAGAAAATACTGGCAAAGATGCTTTAAATGCTTTTCTACTAGGAGGAACAATTGGCTTTTTAGGAGAAGGCATCAAAATGATTTTAACAAGTTGCTATCATTTAACCGTAGATGATGCTATAAGTTGGGTCTTAATAATCTTTATCTTCATAGCCTGCTTACTTACTAGCTTAGGAACATTTGATAATATAGTATCCAAATTTAAGTGTGGTCTAATTATCCCCATAACCGGCTTTGCACACTCTATTATGAGCTGTGCGCTAGATTACAAAAAAGACGGCTTAATTACTGGTATTGGTGCTAATTTCTTTAAATTAGCTGGGTGCGTCTTATTGTACGGAACTGTCAGTGGTTTTATATTTGGAATAATAAAGGTGATTATTAATGTTTAACTATAAAAATGTTTATATTGAAGAGTGGTTTAGTATTGTGGGCCCTAAAGCTAAAGAGACTAATTTAAAAAAATATAATTTAAGTATCAATGATTATTATTTTAATGAAAGTACATTTGAAAAAGCTGAAGTCAAAATGCAAAAAGTTATTCTTAACTACTTTAATCGTAACTCTAAACCAAGTGTTTTAGTAGCTAGTGATTTAATGGATCAAATGACCTCATCAGCTATTGGTGCAAAAAATGTATCTATCCCTTATCTAGGATTATATAATGCATGTGCTTCTTCCGTATCAGGGCTTATCACAATTGCGAATATGTTAAGTTTTAAAAATATCAAAGATGGCTTGTTTATCACAAGTACTCATAATTTAACAGCAGGAAAACAATTTAGATTTCCCACTGAATACGGAGCGCCAGTACCAAAAAGAAGTACAATAACTGCAACTGGGGCAATTGGTATCAAACTTACTAAAAAAGAAACTAAATATAAAATAGTAAGTAGTACTCTTGGTATGGTAACTGACTCTTACATCAAGGATGCTTACAATATGGGAGCAGTTATGGCCCCAAGTGCAGTAAGAACCCTTATAGACCATTTAAAAAATCAAAACAAATCACCTGAAGATTATGACTTAGTTTTAACCGGTGATTTAGGTGAGGTTGGTAAAAAGATTTTCTTGGAACTTCTAAAAAAAGAAAATATTAAACTTAAAAATTATGAAGATGCTGGTGCTAACTTCTATCAAAAAAATGAAGCAAGTGGCGCTTCAGGACCAGCCGTATTACCATTATATTTCTTTAATAACACAATCTATAATAAAAAATATAAAAGAATTCTTTTACTAGCAACTGGATCACTACATAGTCCATTACTAGTAAATCAAAAAGAAAGTATTCCAGCAGTAACTCATGCAATAGAAATAGAGGTGTCTAAATGACTCTAGTATATTCATTTCTTTTCTGCGGTTTATTATGTTTAATCGGACAAATAATCTTAAGTAAAACCAAACTTACGCCAGGACACATCACATCACTATTTGTTGTGATAGGAGCATTCTTAGCTATCTTTGGTATATACGATAAAATAGCAGACTGTGTAGGAGCAGGAGCAAACTTACCAATTATGTCATTTGGTAATACCTTAACTAATTATGTATATGAAGGATATTTAAAAAGTGGAGTCTTAGGTTTATTTAATAATATGCTAGCAGGAGTATCAACTGGCGTCGTAGCAGCAGTAGTATTTTCCTTTATAATAATGATATTTACTAAACCCAAAGATTAATCTTGGGTTTTTATAATAGCAAGCTACTAATTTAACATAAATGATTTTCCCAGAACATAAAATTAACTGGTGAAATTATGTTCCATTATACTATTCAAAAAAGAATTAAATTTGTTTTATATTTAATAATCTTAATTTTTATTATTATAATCTTTAGAATTTTTTATATTCAAGTATTTAGTAAAAATAAACTAGATGACTTAGCTAACAATCTATGGAGTAGAAATCTTCCTATTCTAGCAGACCGTGGTAATATAACCGACCGTAATGGCGTAATTTTAGCTGGAAATATTACTACAACTAGTCTAATTGTCGTACCAGTCCAAATTAAAAATAAAGAAGAAGTAGCGGAAAATCTAGCTAAAATCCTAGAAACTGACTACTTAAATATCTATTCGCACTTAACAAAACATACATCCATAGAAAGAATTCACCCCGAAGGTAGAAGACTATCTTATGAAAAAGCAGAAACCATTAATAAACTAAATTATGATGGTGTATACCTCCTAAAAGAATCTAAACGATATTATCTATATGATAATGTTTTATCTCACGTTCTTGGATATGTAGGAATAGACAATCAAGGATTATCCGGTATAGAACTTGAATATGATAATTATTTAAAAGGATCAGATGGCAAAATAAAATACTATTCAGATGGTAAAGGGTTAAGACTAAATTTAAGTGAAGTCTACGATGAACCAGTAGCTGGCAATAACATTGCTCTTACCATAGACATTAATATTCAAAATGCAGCCGAAAGAGAACTGGATAATGTTATGACAAAATATAACCCGGAAAACGCTTTAGTACTTGTAATGGATCCTAATACTGCTGAAATCATTGCTATGGCAAGTAGACCAAACTTTAATCCTAACAACTACCAAGATTATGATTTAGAAACTATCAACCGTAACTTACCAATATGGATGAGTTATGAACCAGGTAGTACATTTAAAATTATAACTTTAGCTAGTGCCATTAACGAAAATAAAGTCAATTTATTTGAAGATAAATTTTATGATAGTGGTTCAATTACCGTTGAAAACGCTAGGATTAAATGTTGGAAGTCCGGTGGCCATGGAGCTGAAAGCTTTCTAAACGTAGTTGAAAACTCCTGTAACCCTGGATTTGTTGTTCTTGGTCAAAGACTAGGAACGGACCTTTTATATAGTTATTTAGAAAAATTTGGCTTTGGAACCAAAACTGGAATAGATTTAAATGGTGAATCTAAAGGTATTATGTTTAAAAAAGAAAATATGGGCCCAGTTGAAACAGCAACAACTGCTTTCGGCCAAGGAATAAGCGTAACGCCCATTCACCTTACTGTCTAATAAATGATACCACAAAAATCATTAAAGGGATAAGTAGTAAATATACTAAAAAGTATGATGTTATATTTAATTATAATTGTTTTATAGAAATATAAAATGTTACTATCTAAATTAAAATATCAAACTAATAATTAGAAAAGTAACATAAATATAATAAATTTTATTTTTTTAGGAATAATATTTAATTTTTCCTAAGAAATAAAAACGTAATTTACAAAATGATTAAAATATGATATATTATAGGTGTAAATTATTCAAAGAAAGGAGCGTGATTAAGATGAAAAATTTACAGATTATTAATAATGCAGAATTAATCACTACTCCTAATATATTAAACTTTTAGGAATATTCTTTTAGATTATAAAATTAATTCTGCATTATGCAGA
>OIZL01000942.1_pt1 | contig 18152 bp, 23 predicted proteins | sample 1588541 | NCBI WGS metagenome assembly OIZL01 (sample SAMN03283285) | human gut metagenome | biome: human-associated habitat; material: feces | host: Homo sapiens | place: Peru | collected 2012 | reverse complement strand
ACACCGACACCAACACCGACACCAATATCAGAAGAAGTTAAAAAGTTACCGAAGACGGGTATGTAAAAAAGTTTACAATTTACATAAAATGTGGTATAATTACTTTATTGGCAGTATATGTCAAAAATATATAATAAAGGAGAATCCGTATGGAGAACTTTGAAACAAGGAGAAATATTATCGTGAAAGGAGAGGCTCGGAATAAAGACATTTTAAAGGAAGTAAACGCCGCTTTTGAAAGCACGAGAAACGGAGAATTTCTGGACTTGTTGATTCCAATGAACTTTTCAGGTGATAAGGTGAATACAAGTTTCACAATGATCTTCGACAAGCCAACGGAAGAAATCGTTAAGTATAAGTACTATGCTACGGAAACGAGAACATCACAGCTTACCAACAGAATATGTTCAGAGCTGAAGTGTTCTGCGGAATACGTAAAGGCTATTCAGATAGGAAACCAAAAATGGTTGCTCATTTTCAGAAAGCCTACAGAGGAATATATTAACGCGATGGCAAGATACGGAGACTAATTCGCTGGATTAATCCTTTTGGGGGAGATAATAAAAATTATCTCCTCCTTTTTATATTCATAAGATAATAGGCTGTATTTGTTCTCTATCTAGAGCAAATTCTAAGGTTTTAGTTATATATTCAGCATCAAAAACAAGTGAACGTGGTTTAGTAATTGGATTATCTTGCCTAAACGGTACAAAAAAACAATTTTTTCTGTTAAGTAAATATCCTATATTTTTAGCACTTCCAGATAACCCATCATTTGTTGAAGGAGCTATAACCAACGGATTGTCATTTCTTAAATGTGCTTTTGCAGCCATAAGTACAGGTGTATCTATAATACTTTGAGTTAATTTTGCAAGTGTATTTCCAGTACATGGAGCAATTATCATTATATCTGTTATATTTTTAGGTCCAATTGGTTCTGCACCTTCAATTGTATGAATAATTTTGTTTTGACAAATTGTTTCAATTTCTTCAATAAAATCTTTTGCTTTACCAAATTTAGAATCTAAATTATATGCATTAAATGACATTATAGGTAAGATATTAGCTTCTTCCTTTACTAACTCTTTCATTTGTAATATAGTATTTTCAAATGTACAAAAGGAACCTGTTAAACAAAATCCTACAGTTTTATTTTTTAATTTCATAGAATATCCCTCCTTTTATATCATAATACTTCTTTATATCTTATGTTTTTATGTAAATAAGCGTGAAAAAAACTTCTCTTATTGAGAAGTTTTTTGTTTATAAAATATTTAAGCAATATTACGTATCATCAATACTATTTCCTATTTTATCTTTATATTTAATATAATTTAGATATGTAACATATTTGTTATATATTTCTGTAATTTGTTCTATCTGGCATTCTGGTGCACCTCTTTTAAGCATTGATGCTTTTATTCTATTATAGTCTTCTTGGAAACTTCTACCATTGTTTTCAAAAACATACTCATAATTAGATTTTTCTCTCTCATCATTTAATATTTTCAAAAATTCATTTAATGAATAAGTATGACTAGAATCTGTAAGTTCTTGAGGTACAAAATTTTCTTCTTCTGTTCCTCTTCTGAAAATTTGAACATTATAATTAGATAACTCATTTATTACTCCAGCTGTAGCCCTATATGACTCATCATGTCTTCTTATATCTGTAAGTTTTACATTAGGGTTTTCAGGTGCTTCTTCATATCTATTATGAATTGCTATTGAACTTATTAAATCTCCAACTGCTAATATTTTAGAATTAATTGAATAATTGTGCTTTTTTAATTCTTCTAAATCAATTCCTATTAAGCCTAATTCTTCAGATGGTGCACATTCAAATAATAAGTTGTATCCTTTTTCAGCCGCTAAATCTCTAATATTATTAGAATGATCATAGGAATCAATTCCAGTTAAAGCTCCAAAATGAGTTGGATCTTCTTCCATTATTTGCTCTACATCTGGTCTAAATTTCTTATACAAATCAGGATTAATAATAACACTATCTTCATTTTTTAATATTAAAGTTCTTAGATTAGTTTTTCCTGCCCCCGTTTGAGCAACGATTATTGATGCTATTTTATTATCTGATGTTTTTTTACCTTGAAAAGATGTGTGAACAATTTTTAAAAAACATAAAAAATAATCTTTATCAGATAATCTATGTGAAAGCATTGATTGTCCCAATGGAAAACTTATATTACTAGATATAACTGGGTCTACTCTTCTTTTTGCATATTGAAATAATTCATCAACAGAGCAAGGTAGCTCCTTTATAAAGTCTGGGTTTAGTTCTTTTTTCACTTGTTCTAATACATTACTACTTAAATTTCTTAATATTTTATCATCCATATTTATAGAATCCCCTTAACATTTTTGCTAATTACAGCATTTATAATATTTTCATTTCCAATATATATTTGTTGTTTTATCTGGTTTAATACACTTATCTTTTTCTTAAGTTCACTACTTTTTTCAATGTCTTTTGTAATAGAATATTCATTAGTTAAGCTTGCTATATTATTCATGATTATATTAAGAGCTTTATTAAGTTTAACATCATAATTACCTTTCTTCATAACTTTTCTCCATTATAAATTAAATATTTTTAAATCTTTCATTAACTTTTTGTAATTGCTGTACTTGTTCAATTGGAGCATTTCTGTCCTCCATTTGTTTTTCTATTAGTCTATATCTATTTGCAAATTCATCACCAGTTTTTTTATTGTCATTTTCTCTTGCCCCATTAATAGCTTGAATTGGTGACATATATTGAGAAGATGGATATATTTGTCTTGGATTAAAGTTATTTTCAATTATACCTCTTTCATATACATAGATATTCTTTATATTATTATTTAATTGTAAATCCTCAACATTTTTGCATAAAGCCATATAAGATTCATCATGTCTAGATATGGGAGTTAATTTGGCCGTTTTTAAACCTGATAAAATTTGCTTTTCATATCTTTCATGTAAAGAAAGTAAACTGTTTAACTCTCCGACAGCTAATATGTGCACTTCAATTTTATATCCTTTTTTTATAATTTCCTCATCGTTTATTCCTATTAAACCTTTGCTTAAGGATGGAGCTGTTTCTTTTATAATATTATATTTATTATTAACTGCATAATTATATATATTATCTGCACAATCATAGCCATCAGGACCTGTTAAGAATGGATATAATACTGGATATTTTTGAGCTATTTCTTGTGCATCATATCTAAAATGTTTATATTTATCTGAGTCTACAAAAATGTAATTTTCATCATTTCTTAGTAATTTAGCAGTTAAATTACTCTTTCCACTACCAGTCTGTGCAGCGACAATAGATATTTGCGGATATTCTACTGGTACTTTGTTGTAAAAAGTTATAGCCATAGCATAATAAAAAGTTCTTAAATATTCTTTATCACTTAATAAGTATTTTTCCATTAATAGTTTAACATCATCTTTTAAGTTTGGAGCAAAATTTATTTTTTCAACCCTTTGTGCATATTTTAACAAATTAATAGGTTCATCTGGTAACATTTTTACTATAATTTCTGGTAACTCATTAATTAATTCTTCATATATGTTTTGTGAAATTGTTCTCTTACTCATATTTTATCTCCTTATTAAGTATTTCAACTACTGCATTTCTATCTCCCTTATAAGCCTTTTCCTCTAAGCTTATAAGTTGTTGTAATTCACACTCTAAAGAATCTCTTTTATTATCACTATTACAGTCACTAATTGCAAAAATAGTTTGAGCAATATTGGCCATTATTTTTTCTAGTGATACTTCCAATTCAATATGTTCTTGCATTATTAATCTCCTATTTTATTAAATTTTTTGTATCTCTAGCTATAACTAGTTCTTCATTAGTTGGTATTATATAAGCCTTTATTTTTGATTCTGGTTTAGTAATTAATACTTCTTCTCCACGTACATTATTTTTGTCTTCATCAATTATAAGCCCCATAAATTCAAGGTTTTTACATATTTTCTTTCTTATATTTATCTGATTTTCACCAATCCCTCCAGTAAATACTACTACATCTATTCCTTTCATAGATACAGCATATTTTGCAATAAATTGAGCAATTGACTTTGTAAACAATTCTATAGCTATATGTGCCTTAGGTTTATCTTCTTCATATGAAGCAAGTTCAATTTGTCTAAAATCTGGATCTAATCCTGTTATACCATATAATCCTGATTTTTTATTTAACAAAGTATTAGCTTCTTTTGGAGATAAATTTTCTTTTTCCATTATATCAGTTACAACAGATGGATCCAAGTCTCCTGAACGTGTTACCATTGGTATTCCTCCAAGAGGTGAAAGCCCCATTGATGTATCTATTGATTTTCCACCATCAACAGCTGTAATACTAGCTCCCTGTCCCAAGTGACATGTAACAATTTTTAAATCTTCTATTGGTTTATTTTCTAATTTTGCAGCTATATTAGCAACAAATTGGTGAGAAGTTCCATGTGCACCATATTTTCTGATTCTATATTTTTCATAAAATTCATATGGTATTGGATATATATAATTTTCCGCTGGCATAGTTTGATGAAAAGCTGTATCAAACACTGCAGACATAGGAACTCCTGGCATTGCTTTTTGACATGCTCTAATTCCTAAAATAGCAGCTGGATTATGTAATGGTGCAAGTGCAGCACATTTATCTATTTTGGAAATTACTTCTTCATCAATTAATACTGATTTATCAAACAATTCCCCACCATGAACAATTCTATGTCCTACAGCATCAATCTCTTTTAATGAATCTATAACTTTATACTCAGGATTCATAAATTGCTCTAATATAACTTCTAAAGCTTCTGTATGATTCATTACAGCTTTTTTTATAACTGTTGCATTTCCATTAACTTTATGAGTTAAAAAAGCTTCTTGTTCTCCTATTCTTTCAAAATTTCCTTTAGCTAATACACTTTCATCTTCCATATTAATTAATTGATATTTTAAAGATGAACTTCCACAATTAACAACTAAAATTTTCATATTAAATATTCCTTTCTTTTTATAAAAATTCTATAAATTATTTTGCTTGAGCTTGAACGGCTGTAATAGCAACAACTCCTGCAATATCATCACTACTGCATCCTCTTGATAAATCATTTACTGGTTTTGCTATTCCTTGGCAAAGCGGTCCATATGCTTCTGCCTTTCCAAGTCTTTGAACTAATTTGTATCCGATATTTCCAGCATTCAAATCTGGGAATATTAAAGTATTTGCATGTCCAGCAACTTTGCTTCCAGGAGCTTTACTCATACCAATTTCAGGAACTATTGCAGCATCTAATTGCATTTCTCCATCTGCACTTAATTCAGGTGCTTTTTCTTTTAATAATTTCGTTGCTTCTACAACTTTGTCCACTAAATCTGATTTTGCACTGCCATATGTTGAATATGAAAGCATTGCAACTTTTGCCTCTTTTCCAACTAATTGTTCAAAACTTTTAGCAGATGAAATAGCAATTTCAGATAATTCATCACTTGTAGGGTTTGGATTTAATCCAGCATCTGAAAATATAAATGTTCCATTTTCTCCATATTCACAGTTTGGGACAACCATTAAAAAAAATGCAGATACTAGTTTTGTATTTGGTGCTGTTTTTAAAATTTGAAGTGCTGGTCTTAAGGTATCAGCTGTTGAATGTGCAGCACCACTAACTAATCCATCAGCATCTCCATTCTTAACCATCATCATTCCAAAATAAACATAGTTTTGCATTATTTCTTTTGCTTGTTCTATAGTAATTCCTTTTGCTTTTCTAAGCTCATAGAATTTATTAACATATTCATTGTATTTTTCTGACTTTATAGGGTCAATAATATTTGCTCCCTCTATATTTAAATTATGTTCTTTTGCAAGCTTTAATGTTTTTTCTTCATTTCCAATAAGAATTATATTACTATATCCTTCTTTTAAGATTTTTTGAGTAGCTTCTAAAACTCTTATATCTTCAGTTTCAGGTAATATAATAGTTTTTATATCTTTTTTAGCTCTTTCTTTTATTGAATCAATAAAGTTCATTGTAATTCTCCTTTCTTTTATACCTTGTATATTATATAAATAAACTATTAAAAGTACAAGTGATTTTTACTTTATTTTTGCAATTAATGCTTTTATTTTTATTCCATCATCTGAAAACATTTTCTCATGTTCTGTTACAATATTTGTTCCATTAAAAATATCTGCATTGTGTAAATCAAATGTTTTTGCAATAATTTCAAATCCACTCTCTTCTAAATAAGTTATACTATCTTCAAATAAATCATCATCATCTGTCTTAAAATATATTTCTGCATCATTAGATAAAAATTCTTTGTACTTTTCTAGTTGTTTTGAATGTGTTAGTCTCTTCTTTTTATGCTTTGCCTTTGGCCATGGATTGCAAAAATTTATATAAATTCTTTTAATTTCATCATTTTTATTAAGAATATTATTTATTCTTTCAATATCGTATCTAACTAATATTAGGTTTTCAACATCCTTATTATTAGAGTTGTACTTTTCTTCAACTTTTCTTTTTGCTAATCCAAGCATTGCATCAACTAAGTCTATTGCAATAAAATTAATTTCTGGATTTTCAAAAGCAGTTTCAGATATAAAACTTCCTTTTCCACAACCAAGCTCAATATATATTGGATTTTGAGAATTTTTAAATTTGTTTTTCCAATTTCCAATATAATTTTCTGGATTATCTTCATAAAAATAGCTAGCTTCAAGTTCAGGTCTAGCCCATGGTTTAAATCTTATTCTCATCGATTTTTTTGTCCTTTCTTATTATTTCAATACCTTTTATTGACTGAGCAATAAAAATAGCAAGAGCTATACCTCCAGTTATAAGTAAAGCCTGCAACAAATAATATCCTGTCTTGCTGGAATTACCATTGATTAATGAATATACCATATTGTACATAGCAGCTCCAGGAACAATTGGTAATATACCTGGTATAATAAAAATTGTTGAAAGTGTTTTTAAAATTTTTGATAGCAACATTGAAAATATAGTTACAATTAATGCAGATAAAAAATATGCCAAAAGTTCCGTACCGCACAAGGCTATTGTTTCTAAATAAACAAGCCAACCAATAGCTCCAACTAATCCAACAATAATTATGTATTTTTTTGGTATCTCTATTCCTATTGAAAATGAAACTACTGCAATAAAAGATGCTATAAATTGAATAATAATCATAAATTTCCCCTTATACTATAATAAAATAATTTGGCCTAGAAAAAGTCCTACATATACGCCAATTGCAACCGAAAATGCTTGAACAAGTGCATCTAATAATCTTGCAGCACCTGACATATAATCAGCATTAAATGTATCTCTTGCTGCATTTGTAATTGCAATTCCCGGTACATATGGCATTATAAATCCAACAACAACAGATTGAATGTCGGATTTAATAATTGTATTTAAAAATACCGCCACAAATGATACTACAAGCATTTCAAAAGCATTTTTCATAAAGTCATTCACCTTAATATATTTAAATATATTATTCAAAATTGCTAATATACTCCCACATATTAAAGCCGATAATGCTTCCATAATTGTTCCTCCAAACATAACAGTAAATGCAGGTGGAACAAGCATTAACCCTATTATTTTTAACAAAGTGCTATATTGATTTAATGTTTTCAATTTTTTTAATTCACTAAATAATATTTCTAAATTTATTCTACCTTCGCAATAATCAAAAACTAATCTATAAGCTTCATCAACTCTGTTTAAATTTGTTACTCTTTCATGTATTCTTGAAACTGCTGTTATATGTTCAATAGACGGATCAGATAATGTTACAATTATACTTGTTGTCATTACAACAGCTTCTATATGTTTCATTTGCGTTGTTCTTAATAGTTTATCAATTGCGTTTTCAACTCTATTAGTTTCTGCTCCATTTTTAAGCATAATTTCTCCAAGTAAAATAGCCGTATCAACTAATAAGTTATAGTCTAAATTATTATTTTTATTTAATGGTTGTATTTTTTCTGTGCATTTAACACTCATATTTTTATTCCTTTTATTATTTTTAAAATTCTTACATATTCTAACATATTCTAACAAATTTTACAATTGACTTTTAATAGTTTTTTTACTATACTTTATTTATTATGAAACTAGAATATAGAATAGAAAATTTAATTAAATATGAAACAATAAAAGAAATCTTAAAAGAAAAATTTTTTATGTCAGAAAGACTAATTGCTAAACTGAAAAATTCAAAACAAATTTATATAAATAATGAACCTGTTTATATAAATTATCAGCTTAAAATAGGAGATTTACTAACAGTAGATATAGATTTTATTGAAAACAATGATAATATTGTTCCAATTAAAATGAATTTAAATATATTGTTTGAAGATGATAGCTTATTAGTTATTGATAAGCCTGCAGGAATACCTGTTCATCCTTCTATGGATCATTATTTAGATAGCTTATCTAATGGAGTTAAGTATTATTTTAACTCTATAAACTTAAACAAAAAAATTAGGCCAGTAAATAGATTGGATAAAAACACTTCTGGAATTGTTATATTTGCTAAAAATCAATATATACAAGAATGTTTGATAAAGCAAATGAAAAATGATCTATTTGTCAAAGAATACTTTGCAATAGTATCTGGAAAATTTGAAAATGAGCATCAATTAATTAATGCTCCTATTGCAAGAAAAGAAAATAGCATTATAGAAAGATGTGTTAGTGATAATCGGTGAAAACGCTGTTACTATTGTAGAGCTAATAAAAAGATTTAAAGACTATTCTTTAGTAAAATGTACATTAAAAACTGGACGCACACATCAAATTCGTGTACACATGAAATATGTTGGTCATCCAATACTTGGAGATACGCTATATGGCGGTCAAACAAGTCTAATTAATAGACAGGCTTTACATGCATATAAGGTTACGTTTATTCATCCTATTACTAAACAAAAAACTGAGATTATTTCTGCATTACCAAATGATATTAAAAAGATTATTGAATAGAATCCTATAGAACAAAAAATAATTAATGTAATGTGTAGTGGTAGGTCTTGTGCCTACCAGTTCTGCCTATATAATTATAAGATCTCAAAAAGCTAGTGATTGTAGCTTTTTATATAAATAAATGGCGACTTAAAAGTCGCCATTTATTTATATAAAAAGTAAATCTGTAAGCCGGGTTCTGTCTTGAATAGCCATTTATCTAGAACACATATTACTATATGTTTCAAGCCACCAGGTCAAGAAGATGACGAGCAGTCTTAGCCTTCTTTATTAGGTGTTGCTCCAGATGGGGTTTACACAGCCCAGTATGTTACCATACTAGCGGTGAGCTCTTACCTCGCCTTTTCATCCTTGCCATTTATTTTCCAAAGGTCCATAAATAGCGGTTATTTTCTGTTGCACTTTCCTTAAGGTTTCCCTTACTGGCCGTTAACCAGCATCATTGCTCTATGGAGCCCGGACTTTCCTCTCGTAGTTCCTTGCGAAATCTACCAGCGACTATTCAATTTACTCCAAATATTATTTTACTATCTATTTTTAAAAAAGTCAAATGTTAGATATTTTTTTAATTGCAATATTAAACTTTATATTAAACACATTTATATTTTTTGAATTAATTATGCTCTCTAATTCTTTCACAGATATATATGCTTGATTAATATTATACTGACTATATTTACTATAATTTTCCGAAGCAATTATATTAAGTAAATATTCACTACTCTTTTTTATATATTCATAAGTTATTGTCCAATTTAAAGACTCAGAACTTATCTTAGACATTAATAAATTATATTTTGAATATGATATGTTCAAGCTAGCTTTATCATAATCTAAATTTTCGTAATATAAAAGCACTTGCTTATACAAATCACTTAAACTATTCATGACAGCTAATCTATCTTTATTTTGGATTGTAACAAATAAATTATCTAACATGTTTCCAAAATCCGTTAAATACTTTTTTTCAATATTTAAACTATTTAAATCTAAAATACACGAATTCCAAAAATTATAAAGCACAATTGCTTGACCTTGCAGATTTTGCCAATCTTCAGAATTACTAATAGTACTTGACATTTCAAATATTGAATCTTCTAAGAATTTAATTTCGTAATAAATTTTTTCATTATTAGTACTTTTTTGTGGATTATCTTTCTTTATAAGAAACAATGTTATGATAACAAATAATATTATAAATATAACTAAAATAATTATTATCTTTACATTCTTTTTATTCACAATTTTCACCTATTTTTATTATTTCAAATAATTTTAGCTTTTATTCTATGTATAGTAATTTTATATATTCAAATAATATAAATAGGTGATAAGTTTTGAAAGTAAAAGTAAATTTATATAGTGAAAAAGAAGGCGAAATAAAAAAATTTTTAAATTCTATGTATAATAATGAAATTAATTTAATAAATGATTTGAAATGGGAATATGAATATGATAACCCTGTAGATATAAACGATATAATTGGTACTTTTATTGAAAATAATGATAAATATCAAATTAATATGTGGATTAGTTTAGATAAAAATGTATATATAAATGTAACTGAACACAATGCAGATAAAATAATTAGATATATATATGAAAGATTTCCACTGTGATAGTCTTCGGGCAGACAGTGCAGGGGTAGGCCTTGTGGCCTACCCCGTTCTGCTCATATAATTAGAAAATCTTTAATTTTTCTGATAGATATTATTGATTACTGTCGTTATTTTCTTCTTGAGGATTTTCTTCAACTTTGTTATCTTCTACTTTGTTTTCATTATCTTCATTTTTTACTTCTTCCTCTTCTTGCTTAATCTCTGGTTGCTCAAAACCACAATGAGGACAATATTTAACATTCAATTCTATTTCTGCATAACAATTTTCACATATTCTCTTATTTTTTATTTTTAAAAGCTCTGTTTGAGCATCTTCTAAGTCTTTTGATAAATCATCAATTTGTGTACAATATGAATTTAATTCCTCATCTATGCTTATTTCTTCAGAATTTGAATGTTTTCTATATATTGCTTTACCTATTTCTTGATATAAATTATTAATTTTAGATTTGTCATCATTCATTTTAAATTTAATTTTTGCTTCTTTTGCTATTTCACCTGTTTTTTGTGTAGTTTTTTGATATGTTTTATTTGCAAAATCTCCTATTTTATTAAAAATCTCCATATAAATACCTCCTTTAATATTTTTTACCATAATTTATTTTTTCATACTTATTATATCATAATAAATTTAAAAATAAAAATTCAAAATTTTTTATTTTTTGCATAGAAAAAATTTATTCAAATTTTTTATCTCTCATCATTAATTTTGTAACAGCTTCTCGTGGATTTAAATTATTATATATTACATCATATACTGTATTAATAATTGGCATATCAACATTATATTGTTTTCCAAGCTTATATGCAACCTCAATATTTTCTATACTCTCAATTGTCATTCCAACTTCTTTTTTTGTTTCGTCTATTGTCTTACCAGCTCCAATTAGCATTCCTGCTTTTCTATTTCTGCTAAATTTACTTGAACAAGTTACAATTAAGTCCCCTAATCCAGATAAACCATAAAAAGTATCTTTTTGTCCTCCTAAAGCTACTCCAAGTCTTGAAATTTCACAAAGTCCCCTTGTTATTAATGCTGCAAATGTATTATCACCAAGATTAAGTGAAACTAATATTCCAGCGCAAAATGCTATAATGTTTTTTAAAGATCCTCCTAATTCTACGCCTTTTACATCATTTGATAGATATATTCTTAGGTTTTCATTCATCAACATACCTTGTAGTTCTTCTAGTAACTCATTATTTTCAGACGCTAATACCATAGCTGTTGGAATCTCTCTTGAAACTTCCTCAGCATGACTAGGCCCTGAAAAAACAGCTATTTTATTATTTGGTATTTCCTCATTTAATACGTCAATTAAAGTTTTTTTCGTTTCTCTTTCAAAACCTTTTGAACACATTATTATTGGTTTTCCATTTACATATTTCTTATAGTTCTTAACCGTTTCTCTTACAGCTTTTGATGGTGTTACGTGAAATACATAGTCAGCATCTTTTAAGCATTCTTCAAAGTTTTGGGTTGCTACAATATTATTTGGAATAGTTATTTCAGGCAAGAACTTACATTTGTGTTCATTATTAATTAAATTTGCTTCTTCATCTAAAAAAGACCAAATTTTTATATTATGTCCAAGTTTAGCCATATGTATCCCAAGTGCTACTCCCCAGCTTCCACTACCAATTATCGCAATATTCTTCATCGTTCGTACTCCTTTCTTTTAATTATTTTTGCTCTATTTTGCCAAAAGATATTTTATTTTCTGTTCCAGCAAACAATCTTTTTATATTAGTTCTATGATTAAACATTATTATAAGTGCAATTATTATGCTATATATTAAATAATTACCTGGTGCAATATAATTTTCTTTTAAAAACAATGTTAAAACTGGAAATAATATTGCAGCTCCAAGAGAGCCAACAGAAACCATTCTTGTTAATATTATTAAAACTAACGCAAAAACTAAACATATTAAACCAATTTGATAATTAGTTGTAAGCAGTATTCCCAATGCTGTTGCAACACCTTTTCCACCTTTAAATCCAAAATATATCGGATATGTATGTCCAAGTATAACCATAATTCCGGAAATTTGAGCCAATATAGATTCATCTAATTCAACATGTCCAATTTTTAAACATAGCCATCTATAAAAAAATGTACTAAATATTGTTAATACTCCTTTTAATATGTCTAAAATAAGTGTTAGTACAGCTGCACCTTTCCCAACAGTTCGTAGCATATTAGTAGTTCCTGCATTTCCACTTCCCTTTTCTCTGACATCAAAGCCAGCAATTTTTTTACTTATTAATATAGAAAAGTTAATACTTCCAATTAAATATGCAATTATTCCCATTATTATATAATATGGTACCATTATAATTCTCCCTTCATTTGTTAATTATATTATACATCTTTTTCGTTTTTTTCGCGTACTATCATACGAATTGGTGTACCTTGTAAATCAAATTCTTTTCTTAACTGGTTTATTAAATATCTCTCATAAGAAAAATGAAACAAATCCTTATTATTAACAAATACAACGAATGTTGGTGGTTTAGTAGACGCTTGAGTCATATAGAATATTTTAAGTCTCTTTCCCTTATCTGTTGGTGGCTGAACTAAAGCTATAGCTTCATTTAATACTTGATTTATAACAGATGTGTTCATTCTCATAGCATTATTAGCAGCTACCTGATTTATTAGTTCAAATAATTTATTTATTCTTTGTCCTGTCTTAGCAGAAATAAATATAATAGGAGCATAACTTAAATATGATAATCTGTTATATATGTCCTTTTTAAACCTTTCTGTTGTATTATTATCTTTTTCTATTTCATCCCATTTGTTTACAACAATAATTATTCCTTTTCCTGCTTCATGAGCTTCACCTGCAATTTTTGCATCTTGATCGGTAACTCCTTCATTTGCATCAATCATCATTAAGCACACATCACTTCTTTCAATTGCAAACAAAGTTCTATTAATACTAAACTTTTCAATTGATTCTTTTATTTTACTCTTTTTTCTAACTCCTGCTGTATCTATAAAAGTATATCTGCCAAATTCGTTTTTATATTCAGAATCAATTGCATCTCTTGTTGTACCCGCAATATTGCTTACAATTAATCTTTCTTCTCCTAATATTTTATTAACTAAAGAAGATTTTCCAACATTTGGCTTACCTATTACTGCTACTTTAATTATTTCATTATCATCTTCTAAAGCGTCTATGCTTGGCAACATTTCGTAAACTTTGTCTAGTACGTCTCCAATTCCCTTTGCATTTGCAGCAGAAATTGCCATAGGTTCGCCTAAACCTAGGTTATAAAATTCATAAATATCATCTGATTCTTTTCCGAAATTATCTGCTTTATTACAAACTAAAATAATTTTCTTTTTTGATTTTTTTAACATTAATGCAATATCTTTGTCTGCTGCTGTTACTCCCTGTTTTATGTCTGTTAAAAATATAATAACATCTGCAATTTGTATTGCAATTTCAGCTTGTTTTCGCATTTGATTAATTATTATATCATCTGTTTCAGGCTCTATTCCAGCAGTATCAACAACTGTAAAATTTCTATTACGCCATGCAGTTTCTGAATAAACTCTATCGCGAGTTACTCCTGGTGTATCTTCTACAATTGAAATTCTTTGACCAACTATATAATTAAAAAAAGTTGATTTTCCAACATTAGGTTTTCCTATTATTGCAACTATTGGTTTTGACATTTTTCTTCTCCATTTCTATAAATTAATATGTAGTAATTCCTTCAAGCAAATCATCATTTTTAATCCATTCATCTACATCCAATTCAATATATTTAGATCTAGTAACCCTAACTATTATCTTTTTTATACCTGCATTGATTATCATTTTTCTGCACATTTGGCAAGACATTGCTCCCTCTTCATATTTGTTATTGTCTTTTCTTCTACCCACTAAATACATTGTAGATCCTAGCATATCTTTTCTTGCTGCACTTATAATAGCATTTTGTTCTGCGTGTACGCTTCTACATGCATCATGTCCTCCATGATGTATATCTGGATATATTTTCTTTTTAGTACAATATCCTAAATCAATACAATTAGTTCTCCCTCTAGGTGCTCCACTATAACCTGTTGATATAATTTCATCATTTTTTACTATAATACAACCATAATCTTTTCTTATACATGTACCTCTTTCAGCTACAGTTTCTGCAATATCTAAATAATAATTTGTTTTATCAACTCTTTTAGGCATATAATCCCACCTTTCCGTGACATATTATATCATATTATGAAACTCTTGAAAATAGAAATGTACAGATATTTTAAAAAAGTATGCTTCTCTCTTGACAAAAAAAGAAAAAAATTGTATAATTTTTTAGTGTTAATTAATTTGATTAAAATTTAGATATATAGATATCGTTTCTATTACAGAGGAGGGATTTTAAATGGCACAACCAAAAAGAAGATGGTCAAAAGCTAGAACACACTTAAAAAGATCTACATGGAAATTAGAAAATAAAACAATAGCTACTTGCCCACATTGTCACGAACCAATATTACCACACAGAGCTTGTTCAAATTGTGGTTACTACAATGGTAAAGAAGTTATGACTGTAAAAAATAATGAAGAAAATAAATAAAAGATGTGAATTAAAATCACATCTTTTATTTATTTAATAGGAAAGTGATGCTTTCCTATATTAAGTATTTAATAAGGCAGGTCTTGTGCCTGCCCAAAAAATTATTCTTTTTTACATATTACAATCTCCAAAATGCCTTGTATGCTTCATATGCACAGTATATATCATATTTTGAAGTTACTTCGTATGGTGCATGCATTGATAATACAGGTACACCACAGTCAATTACATCTACACCTTTATTAGCTAAGATGTATGCAATTGTACCTCCACCTCCGACATCAACTTTTCCAAGCTCAGTAAGCTGGTAAGATATACTATTATCATCTAACATTTTTCTTATTTCTGCAACAAATTCAGCGTTTGCATCTGAAGCACCAGATTTACCTCTTGCTCCAGTATATTTTACAACAGCAATACCTTTTCCCAAGTAACCAGCGTTCTTTGTATCTGACACACTAGCATATATAGGATCATATCCTGCATCAACATCAGATGATAACATTTTCGAATTGCAAAATACTTTTCTTATTAAATCTGGTTTATTTTCTCCTTTTTTATTTAATAATTCAGAAATAAAATAATCAAAAACTAAAGATTCCATACCAGTATTTCCCATGCTTCCAATTTCTTCTTTGTCTGATAAAATCATAACAGCTGTTTTTTCTGGTGTGCATGTATCTAATAGACCTCTTATTGCAGTATATGCACATACTCTATCATCTTGTCCATAACCTGCAACCATGCTATTATCAAATCCTAAACTTCTAGCTTTAAATGCTGGAACTAATTCCAATTCTGAACTTAAGAAATCAGCTTCTGTAATTCCATATTTTCTATTTAATATATCTAATATATTAAGTTTTACTTTTTCATCAATGTCTTTATCATTATATGGTCTACTTCCAATTAATAGATTTAAATCTTCTCCTTTAACTCCTTCTTTTAACTTTCTTTCCATTTGTTCCATTGCTAAATGAGGTAAAAGATCCGTTATAGTAAATATAGGGTCTTCATTACTTTCACCTATATTAACTGTTATTTTTTCTCCACTAGTTTTTACAATTACTCCATGAATTGCAAGTGGAATTGTTGTCCACTGATATTTTTTTATTCCACCATAATAATGTGTTTTAAAATATGCAAAACCTCCATCTTCATATAGCGGATTTGGTTTTAAATCTAATCTTGGAGAATCTATGTGAGCTCCAACAACATTTATTCCAGCTTCAAGTTTCTGATTTCCTATAACTGCTGCATATACACTTTTTTCTCTATTAATATAATAAACCTTATCTCCAGGATTTAATGTTTCATATTCACAAATACACTTAAATCCATTTTCATCTAACATTTTTTTAGCAAAGCTTGCACATTCTCTCTCTGTTTTTCCGTTATTTAGAAAATAAATAAACTCATTAGAAAAATTTATTATTAATTTATCTTTTTCTTCATCAACCTTAAGCCATCCATTTTCCTTTTTATTGAACAATCTTTCTTTTAATTCTTTTGTTTCTTCACTCATATTTTATCCTCCTTAAAATACATATTTCTTTATATTTATTTTATTGTTTCAAATTTAATAAAATTATATTCATTTTATTAGATTATTAAACATTAAATCTAAATAAAACAATATCTCCATCTTGCATAATATATTCTTTTCCTTCCATTCTTAAAAGACCTTTTTCTCTTACTGCATTCATAGAGCCTTCTCTTACTAGGTCATCAAAACTAACAACTTCTGCCTTTATAAATCCTCTTTGAATGTCTGAATGTATTTTTCCAGCAGCCTCAGGTGCTTTTGTACCTTTTTTTATAGTCCATGCTCTAACTTCTGGTTCACCTGCTGTTAAAAATGACATTAGGCCCAACAAGTCGTAACTTGCTTTTATTACTTTGTCTAGTCCTGATTCGTCTAAGCCAAGTGCTTCTAGCATTTCTTTTTTATCATTTTCTTCTAGAGTAGATAATTCTTCTTCTATTTTTACACATAAAGGAATAACTTTAGCATTTTCCTTTTCAGCATAGGCTTTTACTTCATTATAATATTTATCATTTTCAATATTAGATAATTGTTCTTCTGAAACATTTGATATATAAAGTATTGGTTTAGCTGTTAATAAATATAAATCTTTTAAAATTTCTTTTTCATCTTCATTTAGTTCAACACTTCTTGCTGATTTTCCCTCTTCCAAAGTTTGCTTTATTTTATTTAGAACATCAATTTCTAATTGTGCTTTTTTATCTGCCTTTAATTTTATCTTAGCTCTTTCAAGTCTTTTATCTATGGTTTCAATGTCTGCAAATATAAGCTCCAAATTTATTGTTTCAATATCTCTTGTCGGATTCACATTTCCGTCTACATGTACAACATTAGGATCTTCAAAACATCTTACAACTTCAACTATACTATCAACTTCTCTAATATGCGATAAGAACTTATTTCCAAGGCCTTCTCCTTTACTCGCACCTTTAACAAGCCCTGCTATATCTACAAATTCTATTACAGCATGTGTTGTTTTTTGTGGCTTGTACATTTTAGTTAAAACATCTAGCCTTTCGTCTGGAACAGGCACAACACCAACATTAGGTTCTATTGTACAAAATGGATAATTTGCACATTCTGCACCAGCTTTTGTAATTGCATTAAACATTGTACTTTTACCAACATTTGGAAGCCCTACAATACCAATTTTCATATATTTTCCCTCTTTTCTATTTTTAACAACAATACTATATCACAATGAATATTTATTGTAAAGAAGAATAAATAAGTATTTTTTAGTTGGTGCCTATTTTAGTCTAATCTATGCTATATCTTTCTATTCTACTTAATTTTAATACATTCGTAGTGGAGCACAGTGTGCTCCATTAAAAATTTTCAATTTTTCTTTCGAGT
>OIZL01000941.1_pt1 | contig 18158 bp, 15 predicted proteins | sample 1588541 | NCBI WGS metagenome assembly OIZL01 (sample SAMN03283285) | human gut metagenome | biome: human-associated habitat; material: feces | host: Homo sapiens | place: Peru | collected 2012 | reverse complement strand
ATTGACTTCTACCATATACTATTTGTAAGAATAATTCTCTCATAGCAGTATTTATAGCATCACAAACCAAGTCTGTGTTTAGTGCTTCTAATATTGTTTTTCCAACTAATATTTCGCCAGCCATGGCTGCTGAGTGTGTCATTCCACTACATCCAACTGTTTCTACTAATGCTTCTTGTATTATTCCTTCCTTTATATTTAATGTTAGCTTACAAGCACCTTGTTGTGGTGCACACCAACCAATTCCATGTGTAAATCCAGATATATCTTTTATATCTTTTGCTTTTACCCATTTTCCTTCTTCTGGTATTGGTGCTGGTCCATGGTCTACTCCTTTAGCTACTGGACACATATTTTCTACTTCTTTTGAATAAATCATTTTGATTGCTCCTTTCAATTATATATATTAATATTTTATTAATAACCTGTTTTTAGTATTTGATTTTTTATTTCATTTTTTTCTTCTATGTTGCTATTTTCTATCATTAAAATATCATCATCTTTTACATATTGAATATTACTTTTTTTGCTTCCTGCCTTTATTGTCTCAAATGGCATTTCGTACATTACTTCACAATACTCATCTACTTTACTGTTATTATTTTTACTGTAAATTAAATATCTATTTATAACTTCTTTTTCTTCCTTATTAAAGCTATCTATAGAATAATTTAGGTATTTATATCTAAATATTAGGTGTTTTTCGTAACTACTAAATGTCATGTCTTCATAATTATATTGTACACGGAATTCAAAATCTCCAATTGAAATAATAACACTATTCCATTTTTCTTTTTCTAATTCAATATATGCTTGTTGAAGCTTTTTTATTTCTTTATACAAGCTATCAACTAATCTTAAATATTGATTTTCATCTATGGTAAATTTATTTGGTATTTCATATACATTAATTGGATTCTTTCTTAATACACCTTTAGGTATATAGTAAAAATATAGTTCACCAGTTTGAATATTGTTTTGATGCTCAAGAATAGAGGAATAAAGATATACTTTATTCCACTTTTCTGGAATCATGTAAAATAATTTTTTTTGTATCTCTCTATAAATTTTTTGAATCCTTGGCTCTAATACCACTTTTATTCACCTTTTATTTTTCGATTATACTTTCTCCTGTCATTTCTTCTGGTTTTTCTAATCCCATTATTTCAAGCATTGTTGGTGCTAAGTCTGCTAATTTTCCTTCTTTTAACTTAATGTCTTCCATACCAACTAATACTAATGGAACTGGGTTTGTAGTATGTGCTGTATGTGGTTCACCTGTTTTGTAGTCTATCATTTGTTCAGCGTTTCCATGATCTGCTGTAATTAATAGAACTCCATTTACATCATTAATAGCTTTTACTACTTTTCCAACACATTCATCTATTGCTTCTATTGCTTTAACAGCTGCATCTAGATTACCTGTATGTCCAACCATGTCTGGATTAGCATAATTTAAGATTATTGCATCATATTTTTGACTTTCAATTGCATTTACTACATTTTCTGTAACTTCATATGCACTCATTTCTGGTTTTAAATCGTATGTTTCAACCTTAGGTGATGGAACTAGTATTCTATCTTCTCCTTCATATTGTTTTTCATTTCCTCCGTTAAAGAAGAATGTAACATGTGCATATTTTTCGGTTTCTGCTATTCTTAATTGTTTTAATCCTTTTTGACTTATATATTCTCCAAATGTATTTTTTAATACTGTTGGTTTAAAAGCTATTTCTACATTTGGCATTGTTTCATCATATTGAGTAAAGCATACAAAATATATGTTATTTAATTGTTTTGTTTCAAATTCATTAAAGTCTTTATCTACTATTGCTCTTGTTATTTCTCTAGCTCTATCTGGTCTAAAGTTATAGAATATAACTGAATCGTTGTCATCAATTGTAGCAATTGGATTATTGTTACTACAAATTACTGTTGGCTCAACAAATTCATCAAATACTTCTTTTTGGTATGATGATTCTATTGCCATTTCTGCTGAAGTACTTTTTACTCCTTCGCCTTTTACCATTGCATTATATGCTTTCTCAACTCTTTGCCATCTTTTATCTCTATCCATTGCATAAAATCTTCCAGATATAGTAGCAATTTTACCTATTTCTTTTTCTTTCATTTTTTCTTCAAGTTTTAGTATATAATTTTCACCTGAAGCTGGTGGTGTATCTCTACCATCTAAGAAACAATGAACATAAACATCTTCAAATCCTTTTCTTTTTGCAAGTTCTAGTATTGCAAAAAGATGACGCATATGACTATGAACTCCTCCATCAGATAATAGGCCCATTATATGTAGTTTTGAATTGTTTTGTTTACAATGTTCTATTGCTGCACATAATTCAGGTATGCTAAAGAAGTCTCCATCTTCTATTGATTTTGTAATTCTAGTTAATTCTTGGTATACAATTCTTCCTGCTCCAATATTTGTATGTCCAACTTCTGAATTTCCCATTTGTCCTTCTGGTAATCCAACAGCTAATCCGCTAGCATGAATTTGTGTTGTTGGATTTTTTTTCATTAGTTCATCTATATTAGGTGTTTTTGCAATTTGAACAGCATTTCCTGATGCGTTTGAATTATTCCCAAAACCATCTAATATCATAAGCATAGTTAATTTGTTACTCATTTCTTATTCCTCTTTTCTATATTTGAAGTTAGATGTTAAAAATATTATCACCTAACATCTAGCTTCTAAGCTTTAAATACTATTAACGATTTTTGCAAATTCATCTGGAACTAAGCTTGCTCCACCAACTAATCCTCCATCTATATCAGATGTACTAAATAATTCTTTGGCATTTGATGACTTTACACTACCGCCATATTGTATTATAACACATTCTGCTACTTCTTTTCCATATATTTTTTCAATTTCTTTTCTAATTTCTTTTATGCTATTGTTTGCATCTTCAGAAGTTGCTGTTTTTCCTGTTCCAATTGCCCATATTGGTTCATATGCAATTATTGTATTTTTTATTTGTTCATCCGTTAAACCTTCTAGTGCTAATCTTGTTTGATTTGTTATAATATCAGCTGTTTTTCCTGCTTCTCTTTCTTCTAATGTTTCTCCTACACAAACTATAGGTTTAAGTTCATTTTCAAAAGCCGCTTTAATTTTTTTGTTAACAGATTCATCTGTTTCATTAAAATAACTTCTTCTTTCAGAGTGTCCTATTATTACATATTCAACTCCTATTGCTTTTAACATTTTAGCTGATACTTCACCTGTATATGCTCCCTTTTCAGCCCAATGCATATTTTGTGCACCTATTTTTATGTTTGTATTTTGTGCTGAAAGAAGTGCATAAAACAAATCTGTATAAGGAACACATAGTATAACTTCATTTTGAGTATCTTTAACTAATGGAATAAATTCATCTATAAAAGCTATAGCTTCGTTTGGAAGCATATTCATTTTCCAGTTTCCAGCAATTACTTTTTTTCTCATAAAAACCTCCTATAAGGCTTTATATAGCCTTAATTAATATTTAAATCTTTTAAAACTCTTATAAGTTCTTTTGTTGACTTTTCATCGTAATTATTATAAAAAATATAATCAAATTGTTTTTGTAAATCTTTATTTTCTGCAAACTCTTTTGCTTGTTCTTCTATTTCTTTAAGTCTTAAGTCCTCCTGATTTTTTTCTAATTTTCTAGCTTTAAGATTACTCTTTGCAGTTTCTATATTATTAGGGATGATATAGACTGAAAATACTTTATTAGTTTCTTGTTTTAGTTTATATATTATCTTATAATGCAATTCAATAATACTGCATGTATTAGACTTAATTTTTGAAGCTTCATATCCATATCTATACCCTAAATATTCAAATGTAACAATTATTTTTTTACTTGCTTCCAGTTTATCAAATTCCTCATCAGTAACAAAAAATTTATCAACACCATTAATTTCACCTTTTCGTATAGGTCTGGTTGTATAAATAATCTGATTATCTAAATTTAATTTATCTTGAAGCAATTTTTTATAATACGATTTTCCAGAGCCTGTAACTCCAGATAAAGTTATTACCATAATTACCTCTTTTATTTATCTAATAAGCATTCTATACCTGGTAGTTTTTTGCCCTCTAAGAACTCTAAAGAAGCTCCACCGCCAGTAGAAATGTGTGAAAATTTATCTGATATTCCTAATTTTTCAATAGCTGCTGCTGAATCTCCACCACCAATTATTGTAACTGCATCTAAATTAGCTAGTGCTTTTGCTAAGCTATTTGTGCCAACTGCAAATTGGTCAAATTCAAATAAACCAACTGGTCCATTCCATACAACAGTTTTAGCTTTTGAAAGTTCTTCAACATATAGTTTTATTGTTTCATCTCCTATGTCGAATCCTTCCCAACCATCTGGAATTTCGTTATATTTAACTACTTTACTTTCAGTATCAGGTTTAAATTCTTTACCTATTCTTGTATCTACTGGTAACATAAATTTAACACCTTTTTGTTTTGCTTTTTCCATTAATTCTTTTGCTAAGTCTAGTTTATCTAATTCGCAAATTGAGTTTCCTACGTTATATCCCATTGCCTTAAAGAAAGTATATGCCATAGCTCCACCTATCATTAATGTATCTACTTTTTCTATTAAACTTTCTATAACCCCAATTTTATCTGATACTTTTCTTCCTCCAAGTATTGCCATAAATGGTCTTTCTGGGTTGTTTAATTTTTCTCCCATAAAGTCTAGTTCTTTTTCAATTAAAAATCCTGAAACAGCTGGCAAATATGCTGCTACACCTGCTGTTGAAGCATGTGCTCTATGTGCAGTTCCAAATGCATCGTTTACGTATACATCTGCAAATGAAGCAAGTTTTTTTGCAAACTCTGGATCATTGTCTGTTTCTTCTCTATGGAATCTAACATTTTCTAATAAAACAATATCTCCATCTTTCATATTGTTTACTAATTCTTGAGCACTTTCTCCAATAACGTCTTTTGCAAGTTTTACTTCTTTTCCTAATAATTTAGAAAGTTCAGCAGCTATTGGTGCTAAAGAAAATTCTTTTTTAAATTCTCCCTTTGGTCTTCCTAAATGAGAACATAAAATTATTTTAGCATTATTATCTAATAAATATTTTATAGTATCTAAAGCTGATACTATTCTTCTGTTATCTGTAATATTTCCATTTTCATCTTGTGGAACATTAAAATCACATCTAACTAAAACTTTTTTTCCTCTTACATCTATATCTCTAACAGTCTTTTTATTCATTTAAAAACCTCCAATTTTATTTGTAGAAAATTGGAGGTTAGAATTTAGTATTTGGTATTCTGTGTTTTGATTACATTCAAAACATTAATTAAACTGAAAACCGAACACGAAACTCCAACCTCCATTCTCTTTATATCTTTATAAATTTTAAATTCATAATATCACATAAACAAAGCAAAAGTAGTATATCGCTAGGCAAACAAAATTTAAATTTATGAGGCGTACTGTTGTACGTTGATTAAATTTAAATTGAAGTTTAACGACGCGAGATGCTGTTTTTCATTTGTTTTTAGCCTAATTCAGCAAAATACTTAATAGTTCTAACCATCTGACTTGTATATGAATTTTCATTATCATACCAAGATACAACTTGAACTTGATATAAATCATCATTTATTTTTGTTACCATTGTTTGAGTAGCATCAAATAATGATCCGCATGTTATTCCTATAATGTCAGAAGATACTAATGGTTCTTCTGTATATCCAAATGATGCACTTTCTTGTGATTTCATTGCAGCATTTATTTTTTCTACTGTTATATCTGTTCCTTTAACAACAGCTATTAATATTGTTGTTGAACCTGTTGGAACTGGAACTCTTTGTGCAGAACCTATTAATTTTCCATTTAATTCTGGTATAACAAGTCCTATTGCTTTTGCAGCACCTGTAGAGTTTGGTACGATATTTACAGCAGCTGCTCTTGCTCTTCTTAAGTCTTCTTTTCTGTGTGGTCCATCAAGTAACATTTGGTCTCCAGTGTATGCATGTACTGTAGTCATAATTCCTGATTGAATTGGTGCAAAATCATTTAATGCTTTAGTCATAGGTGCTAAGCAGTTTGTTGTACATGAAGCTGCTGAAATTATTTTATCATCTGGTGTTAAAATATTTTCGTTTACTCCATATACTATTGTTGGTAAATCATTACCAGCTGGTGCTGATATAACTACTTTTTTAGCACCTGCATTTATATGTGCTGTTGCTTTTTCTTTAGAAGTATAGAAACCTGTGCATTCTAAAACTACATCTACTCCTATTTCTCCCCAAGGAAGATTGTTTGCATCTTTTTCAGCATATATTTTTATAGTTTTTCCATCAACAGTAATTGAATCTTCTCCTGCAACTACTGTATCAGCTTTTTCATATCTTTTTTGTGCTGAGTCATATTTTAATAAATGAGCTAACATTTTAGGGCTTGTTAAATCGTTTATTGCAACAATCTCATACCCTTCTGCTCCAAACATTTGTCTAAACGCAAGACGTCCTATACGTCCAAAACCATTAATAGCAACTTTAACTGCCATAATTTTCCTCCATTCCGATACAATTAAAACGTGTATCCGTAAATAAAATTCGTCTCTCTAAGACTATCTTATTTTATATCAAAAAAGAATACTTGTAAAGTATTCTTTCTCTTTTTTTATTATTTTCTTTAATAATAAAGTAATATTTAGTCAACATTACTTTTCTTTTTACCAAATGAAACTTCTTGGAATAGAAAATCATGTACTTTATTCCAAGTAATTTCTTGATATAAAAATTCATTAATTTCTTTTTCCATTTTTTGTTGTTTTGGTGTTAATTCAACAACTATTTCTTTGTTAAGAAATTCCTCTGCATCTTGTAACCAAAATGCTTTAAATTTTGACCAAAATCCTTGTTTTACTGGTAATGATGTGTCTACTGGTTTGAACATATCGCTCATGTTTATTCCTCCTCATTAGTAATATAATTATTTCTTGATATATTTATATTACAAAAAAGCAGATTTTTCAATAGTTTTTGTGTTAAATGTTTGTTACAAATAAATTACATTTATATTACATAATTCCCAATAATTCATCCCCTAACATTTCCACTATTTTTACATTTATAATTTCATTGTGAAAACTTGATATGTTGCCTTTAACATTTACAACTATATAATTCTGTGTATGCCCTTTTATATATTCTCCACTTTGTTCCTCAAATAAAACCTCTAAAGTCTTTCCAAGGTATTGTTTATTGTACTCTTTTTGATTTAGGTCTGAAAGTTCAATTAGTTTTTTGCTTCTTTCTTCTTGTATTTCTGGTTTTATTTGATTTGGCATTATTGCTGCTTTTGTTCCACTTCTTTTTGAATATTTAAAAACATGCATTTTATAAAATTTAATTTCTTTTAAAAATTCATATGTTTTTTTAAACTCTTCTTCTGTTTCTCCTGGAAATCCTACAATTATGTCAGTGGTTAAGATTACATCATTATATGTATTTCTTAATAGATTTACAACATTTCTAAATTCTTCTGTTGTATATCTTCTATTCATTCTTTTTAATGTTTCATCACATCCGCTTTGTAATGATAAATGGAAGTGATGGCATATTTTATCTAATTTAGATAATCTATTTAAAAAGTTTTCATTTATAAGCATTGGTTCTAATGATCCTAAACGTATTCTCTGTATTCCTTCTATTTCATTTATTTTTTCTAGCACATCTATTAGCCCAATATTCTCATTAAAATCTTTACCATATGAGGCAATGTGTATTCCAGTAATAACAACCTCTTTTATACCATTTTGTGCAAGTTTTGTAACCTCTTCTATTATGTTTTCTAATTTTCTACTTCTAACTTTACCTCTTGCATATGGTATTGCACAGTATGAACAAAATCTATCACATCCGTCTTGAACTTTTACTATTGCTCTAGTTTGCTCAATATGTGTTACAAATCCATATTCGTCATATTCATTTTGATGCAATACATCATTATATTTTATTTGCATTATTCCACTTTGATGTTTTTCAACATATTGCACAATATCTTTTTTTTCATTATTTCCTAGTATTAAATCTAGTTCTTTTATATTCTCTAACTCTTCTTTAGCTGTTTGTACATAACAGCCAACAGCTACAACAATTGCATCTTTATTTAATTGTTTAGCTTTTCTAATCATTTGTCTTGATTTTTTATCTGACATATTTGTAACAGTGCAAGTATTAATTATATATATCTCTGCTTTTTCATTAAAATTTTTAATTTGATAACCAGCTTGTATAAATTTTTGTTCCATTGCATTTGTTTCATATTGATTTACTTTACATCCTAATGTACAAAACGCTACTTCCTTCATTTTTTCTCCTATTCTTATTTCTTTATATTGGTTTTAGTAAGCAAAATGCAAATCTATATTTCGTACTTTTTGTACGTTAATTAGATTTGCATTGTTGTTATTGTTATTTTCTTTTTCCATCAAGTACATCTAAATTATCTAATGCTTTTCCTGTTCCAAGTGCTACACATGACACGGTATCGTTTGCTATCATTACATTTATACCTGTTTTTTCTTGTAATAATTTATCTAAGCCGTCAAGAAGACTTCCTCCACCAGTCATATATATGCCTCTATCACTTATATCTGCTGCAAGCTCTGGTGGTGTTTTTTCTAATACACTATGAACAGCTTCGACAATTAGCATTGCTGGTTCTATAAGAGCTTCTAGCATTTCGCTTGAATGAATTGTAATTGTTGTTGGAAGACCTGTTGTCGCATTTCTTCCTCTTATATCCATTTCAACATCTTGTATTTTAGGATATACACATCCAATATTGACTTTTAATTCTTCTGCAGTTCTTTCTCCGATTATAACATTATGTTTTCTTTTAATGTATTTTATAACTGCTTCGTCAAATTTATCTCCCGCAACTTTTATAGATGAACTCACAACTGAACCACCTAGTGAAATTACAGCAATATCCGTTGTTCCTCCACCTATATCAACAATCATATTTCCACATGGTTTTGATATATCTATTCCTGCGCCAATAGCTGCTGCAATTGGTTCTTCAATTAAATACACTTTTCTAGCTCCTGCTTGTGACGCAGCATCTATTACAGCTTTTCTTTCAACTTCAGTTACTTGTGATGGAATACATATCATTATTCTTGGTGCAAAAAATGTTTTACCACATATTTTGTTCATAAAATATTTTAACATTTTTTCTGTTACAGTATAATTTGAAATTACGCCATCTTTTAAAGGTCTTGTTGCTACAATATTTCCAGGTGTTCTTCCTAACATTTTTCTTGCTTCGTGTCCAACTGCTAAAACTTCATTTGTATTATTATCTACAGCAACAACAGAAGGCTCTCTTAATACCACGCCTTTTCCTTTAACATATGCTATAACAGTAGCTGTTCCTAAATCTATGCCTATATCTTGTCCAAAAGAAAACATAATATCTACTCCTTGTTTTATAATATCCGTAAAATTAAAATTGTAACGATATTACAATTTCGTTACAATTATATTACATATATTAAAAAATTTCAAGAACTTTTTTATATAGTAGGAAATTTCTCATTTCCTACTATATAAAATATAACATTAATAAAGCTGATATTATCATATACGTGCTTGCTTCTTGCGATAAAAACTCCTCAGAAGAAGCATTATCGATATTGTCAACAATTGTCACAGTGGCTTTTTGTACATTTGTAAATTTATACCACATTTCGAACTCTCTATATTCATTTTGTTTAATTTCTTCTAATTTTATATATTTAGTTCCTAGCAAAACATTACTTGATGAATATAAATCTATTTTTAAATATTTATTATTTATTATATCGTTTGTGTTATTTTTTATACCACCTTTTATGTATCCATTCACATAAGTTGCTTTACTTTGTCCAACAATAATTTCTGGTGAATTTGTATAAATATTTGTTTCTATATTTTTATATGCTCCATTTATAGATATGTAAATTATTATATCTGAAAATATCCATAAAGCTGCAATTGCTAACACATATATTAAGAACGTTTTTAATCTACTCATTTTTTTCAATCCTTTATTTTTATTTTACTTATATTATTATATAAACATTTTATTAATTTGTCAAACCGTGTATTTATAGAAAAACTGAGTTTCAGAAACAATTTATTTCTAATAACTCAGTTATATAAATGCTTTATTTATTTCGTTTTTTATTTTATTTGCTTTTCTTCTTATTCTTGTCATTGCAGTATCTACTGATTTAGGCTTGCAATCTAGAACTTTTGCAATTTCAACATATGATTTTCCTGTTTGATACTGTATTAATACATCTTTTTCATGTTTACTTAAGCTTTTATCTATTGCACTATAAACTGTATTGTAATATTCTGTTTTAGCAATCATATCTGATGGATCTTCAATTGTATTGTTTTGTATTAATTCTATTAATTCTTTGTTATCATCTTCTTCTGCATTAATTGTAGAATTAATAGATATAGCTGAATTTAATGGTGCATGTTTTTGTCTATTAGCTGTCTTTATTGCTGTTATTAGCTGTCTTTCAATACATAAATTTGCAAAAGTTTTAAATGATATATTTTTTTCTTTTTCAAAATCTTTAATTGCTTTAAATAGTCCAATCATACCTTCTTGAATTATATCATTTTTTTCTGCTCCATACATGAAATATTTATTAGCTCTCATTTTTACAATGTCTTGATATCTATTTATTAAAACATCTTGAGCCTGATTGTCTCCAGAATTTATTAGTCCAATTATTTCTTCGTCTGGCATATTAAAGTAGTTACTATTTGTATAAATCTCCATGGATACCTCCAAAGTTGTTCTCTAATTACGCATAATATACCATAAAATCCTAGTCTTCGCAATACTTTTAGCGAAAAATGTGTTAATTCTTTAATTAAATCTATTATGTTCGTGATCATTTATCATCTCATAGTCAGCTTCAATATCCTCAACAATTTTCTCATGCTCTCTTGGTTTTTTATTTACTTCTCTTTCAAATCTCTTTTGTAGATTTTCTTTACTATCTCCTAGTTCTTCAGCCCATTCATCCCATGTTTTGTCAGTACCAGGAACAATTTCTAATTCACATATCTCATAAGTACTTTCATTTCCATCTGCATTTTCTTTTTTTATTTTATCTGTGTCATCTCCATGCTCTTCATGCATATCTGCTTCTTTGTCTATATTGTCCTTGTTATGCACGCCTCTTCTATCATTCATAATTTCCTGCATTTCCAAATCAGTTTGAATTCCTACATTATCTGTTTCCAATTGTACTTCAACAGGATCATTACCATCATGTGTTTTTCCACCAGCATAAAGCTCTGAATATCCTCCAACCTCTTTTTGTTCAACAGATAAATAAAAATTGTTATCCTTAATTCCTTTAGCTTTAAATCTTTTCATTGTCATGTTTTTATTTTTTTTCGCATAACCCTCAAGTTCTAATTTTGTGTTGTCATCATACATAGGGTTATCTCCTGTTGCATTATCAACAGTTAATATATCTGTTACTTTTGTTCCATCAGAGGTTTCTTTTATTCTTTTTCCGTCCTTATCTAACATAATTACAACTAAATCATCTGATAAATTTTTATCCTCATCTGTATTTGGATATGCAAAAGCTAGTTCTTTAACTTCACTTGGTAAATCAAGCTTGCTTCTTAAAGTATGCCATTTATCTATATAAGCTCTGTCCACATCTACCGTTTGAATTATATATTTAGGTTTTTCTCCAATTCTAGAGTCTTTATCTTTCTTTTCCTTTTTCTTATTAGTTTCTTTCTCTCCTTTGTCTTCTATTTTTTCCTTTTCTAATTCATCAAGCTTATCACTCTTTAATTCTTTATCTTGTTCTTCCTTTGGCTTTTCTTCATTTTCTTTTGTTCTATCTATAACATCTTTTATTGACTCTGGCGCCTCATATTCAAGCATTAGTTCTGTAAAATCTACTTCTTCTCCATTTAGATAATACATATTCCTTGTTGTTTTTGTATCTGGATCTTCAATAACTGCAACACAAAGATCAAATTCTTCTTTTTTATTAGTTTCTTTATTAATTAATTCTACTTTTTTATCATAATGTATAACATTCTTAACAACACAATTTTCATATCCAATATGATTATTTTTTAAGTCTTCTTGTGCTTTTTCTTTTATTGTTTCCAACTTATTTAATAATTCTTCTCTTTTCTTATCCATAAAACTATTTTTCCTCTCTATAATAATTAATTTTAAACAACAAATTCACCAATCAAGTCGTAGTCTTTTATGTCTATTATTTTACAATTAACAAACTTATTAATCAAGTCTTGTTTATTATTTTTTATGTATATTACTCCATCCATCTCAGGAATATCCATTTTAGTTCTTCCTATCCAGTACTTATTATCAAAAGTTTTATTTTCTACAAGTGTTTCATATGTCTTTCCTATTCTTTTTTCTAGGTTTTGTCTTGATATTTGTTGTTGTAAATTCATTATTTTATTATATCTAGCCTTTTTAGTGTTTCCATGTATTTGGTTTGGTAACTTTTCAGCAGGTGTTCCATCCTCTTTTGAATACATAAATACACCTAATCTATCAAATTTAGTTTCTTTAACAAAGTTATATAATTCTTCAAAATCTTTTTGTGTTTCGCCAGGAAATCCAACTATTAAAGATGTTCTTAGTATTGCTTCTGGTATTTCTTTTCTTATTTTTTCTATTAATTTTCGAATACTTTTTGAATTGCTTTTTCTGTTCATTCTTTTTAATACAGAGTCTGAAATATGTTGAAGTGGTATATCAAAATATTTGCATATTTTTTCGTTTTCTTTTACTAATTGAATTAATTCATCTGTAATTGTTTCTGGATATGCATATAAAAATCTAATCCATCTTATTCCATCAATTTTTGAAATTTCATTTAATAGCTCTGCAAGTCGTGTTTTTCCATATAAATCAATACCATATTTAGTTGTATCTTGTGCAATTACTATAATTTCTTCATATCCATGTAATGCCAAACTTTTAGCTTCCTCAATTATGTCTTCAAATTTTCTACTTACCAAAGGTCCTCTTATATATGGAATTGCGCAATATGTACATCTGTTACTACACCCCTCTGCAATTCTTAAGTATGCTATTTTTGTACCTGTTGTTATAACTTTATCTAGATAATTATCTAATCTATTAAAATCTTTTTTTTCTTCACAATTTTCTTGCTTAATTAATTTATCTATTTCGTGTTCAAATTCGTTATAGTCAGAAAACTTAATAAATAAATCAACTTCTGGCAAAGATTTTTCTAATTCATTTTTATATCTTTCTACTAAACACCCCATTGCAATTAAATATTTGCATTTGTGTTTTTTATATTCTGCCATTTCTAAAATGGTATTAATTGCCTCTTCTTTGGCGCTTTCAATAAATCCACATGTATTAATTACAATTATATCTGCTTCTTTTGGATTATTTACTATATTGTATTTTTTGTTTTTAAATATTCCAATTGCAATTTCAGTATCTACTAAATTTTTACTACATCCAAGTGATATAAATCCTACGTTCATTTTTATTCCTCCATATAAATATATTTTACCATATATTGTAGGAATTTACTAGATATATTAAGATTTTAAGTTAGTATTTAGACATTTTTTCAATAGATAAGAATAAACTTTCCTGTCATAAAACAAAGTGACTTTATGTTGTTCTTTGTTCTAACCGATTTGATGAATTTTCGACTGTAATGAAAAAATAGCTTCAAAAGGTTCTCACCTTTTGAAGCATCTAATTAATTATTATCCATTACATAATGTCTATTATATATAAAGTTCCCACTTTCATCTTTATTGTCTACATCAATTGTACCATCGTCATTTATTTTTCCATATGAACCTTTTACTGTATAAACTTCATATATTTTATTTCCATCAAATATAACAAAATCATCCCTTTGATAATCCTCATCTTCACTGTAATGGCTACCTTCGCTGTCATAAAAGCTCATAATTTTTTGCCCGTCAATATTATATATCCTAACTGTGAAATCATATGTTAAAGTTTCATCGTTTTCATTTTTTTTATATCCATACCTTTTTCCTTCTAAATCTGTTCTAACTGGTGGCATTGTTTCAAAACCCAAAACACTCTGGTCACTTTCGTCTGCAAATGTAAGGATTGTACATGTTTTTCCATCTATTGTTATGTCTTTTATTAAATATTGCATGCTATATTCTTCATCAAAAGTTTCATCTTCATAAAGAGTTATTGTATTGTCTTTAATTTTATAAACTCCTCCTTCAAGTGTATCTTTTATAGTTCCATCACGATTATATTCAGTATAACTACATTTTCCATCTTTGAATTTCCATTTACTAATTCCGTTTTTAAAATTATAGAATATCCTTTCTTCTCCACTAGTTCCTGAATTTGGAATATTGTCTTTTATATATTGTTCATAGCTATTTATTTTTTCTTCTTCTTCTCCTCTTTTTTGTATATAATTGTCTCGTCCATTTTTTGCATATTCTATTATGTTGTTATTCTTTATTGATGTTATGGCAACCACCGCCAATATTAATAATATGATTATAGTTATTATTAATGCAACAAGTGTAATACCCTTAGTATTTTTAAATTTTTGTTTCATTTGTTTTCCTCTTTTCCTCCTTTGATTATATATTAAAACATTAATAACATTTTTCTAGGCGGGCACAGGACCTCCCCCCTACAATTAATTAACATTTTATACATAATTATATCTGTTGTCAAGTATTTTATTCTTGAAGCTTAAAAGAATAACTAGGAAATTTTCCTATTTTATTATTAGCTCTTTTCCGTCAAAATCCACTGTAATTTTACTATTCGGCTCTATTTCTTGAGATAATATTTTTCTTGCTATTAATGTTTCAAGTTTCTTTTGTACAAATCTTTTTAATGGTCTTGCACCATAAACTCCATCGTAGCCATTATCTATTAAATAATTTTTAGCTTCTTGTGTTAGAACTAATTCTAAGTGTTTGTCTTCTAGTCTCTTTTCTAGGTCTACTATTAATAAATCTAGTATTTTTTCTACTTCATTTTTTTGTAATGGTTTGTAAAATACTATTTCATCTAGTCTGTTTAAAAATTCTGGTCTAAAGCTTTGTTTCAATAATTGTTCAACTTTTTCTTTTGCTTCTTCGCTTATTTCGCCTTTGTCGTTAATTCCTTCTAATATATATTCTGAGCCTAGATTTGAAGTTAAAATTATTATTGTGTTTTTAAAGTCTACTGTTCTTCCTTGTGAGTCTGTAATTCTTCCATCGTCTAAAACTTGTAACAAAACATTAAATACATCTGGATGTGCTTTTTCTATTTCGTCAAATAATATTACACTATATGGTTTTCTTCTTACTGCTTCTGTTAATTGTCCACCTTCTTCATATCCTACATATCCTGGAGGAGCACCTATTAATCTAGATACTGAATATTTTTCCATATATTCAGACATATCAATTCTAACCATATTATGCTCATCATCAAATAAGCTTTCTGCTAAAGCTTTTGCTAATTCTGTTTTACCAACACCAGTTGGTCCTAAGAACATAAATGATCCAATAGGTCTTTTTTCATCTTGAATACCAGCTCTTGAACGTATAATTGCTTCTGTAACTTTTTCTACAGCTTCATCTTGTCCAATTACTCTTTTATGCAATATTTTATCCAAATTTAGTATTTTATTTCTTTCGCTTTCTACTAATTTTGAAATTGGTATTCCTGTCCATTTTGAAATTATTTTTGCTATTTCATCTTCTGTAACTTTATTTCTTAATAATGAATTTGCTGAATTACTACTTTTTTCTGCTATTTCTTCTTCATGTTTTAATTGTTCTTGTAAGCTAGGTAATTTACCATATTTTAATTCTGCTGCTTTATTTAGTTCATAATTTCTTTCAGCTAGCTCTATTTGTGCATTTACACTTTCTATTTCTTCTCTTAATTTTTGTACTTTTGAGATCGCTCCTTTTTCGTTTTCCCATTTTGCTTTCATTTGGTTAAATTTTTCTTTTAGTTCTGCTTTTTCTTTTTGAATGTCCTCTAAACGTTTAAGTGAAAATTCATCACTTTCTTTTTTTAGAGCTGTCTCTTCTATTTCACATTGCATTATTTTACGTGATATCTCATCTAATTCTGTTGGCATTGATTCCATCTCTGTTTTTATAGATGCACATGCCTCATCTATTAGGTCTATTGCTTTATCGGGTAAAAATCTGTCTGAAATGTATCTATGTGATAATGTTGCTGCAGCTATAATTGCGCTATCTGCTATTTTTACACCATGATATACTTCATATCTCTCCTTTAAACCTCTTAAAATAGATATTGTATCTTCCACACTAGGTTCATCTACCATAACTGGTTGAAATCTTCTTTCTAGAGCAGGATCTTTTTCTATATACTGTCTGTACTCATTTAAGGTTGTTGCACCAATACAATGCAATTCTCCTCTGGCAAGCATAGGTTTTAATAAGTTTCCTGCATCCATTGCACCATCTGTTTTTCCTGCACCAACTATCGTATGAAGCTCATCTATGAATAAAATTATTTTTCCTTCGCTTTTCTTAACTTCCTGTAAAACTGCTTTTAGTCTTTCTTCAAATTCTCCTCTATATTTTGCACCTGCAACCAAAGCTCCCATATCTAGTGAAAAAATTGTACATTCTTTTAGTCCTTCAGGTACATCTCCTCTTACTATTCTTAGTGCCAAACCTTCAGCAATTGCTGTTTTACCTACACCTGGTTCACCTATTAAAACCGGGTTATTTTTGGTTTTTCTTGATAGTATTCTTATAACGTTTCTAATTTCATCATCTCTGCCTATAACTGGGTCCAACTTTTGAGCTTTTGCAAGTTCAACCAAGTCTGAACCATATTTTTTTAGTACTTCATAAGTCTCTTCTGGATTATCATTCATAACTCTTGCACCTCCTCTAACCTTTAATAAAACTTTTAAAAATTCATCTTTTGTAACATTAAAAGTCTTAAACAAGTTTTCAATATTGTTATTTGCTTTATCAAAAATTCCAAGCATTATATGTTCAACTGAAATGTATTCGTCTTTCATATTTTTAGCAGTTTTCTCTGCCTCTATTAAAGCTTGTTCCAAGTCTTGTGAAATATATATGCTTTGTTCTTGATTTGTTTTGTTAATAAATTTAGGTTTGTTATCTATTATCTTTTCAATTTCGTTTTTTAACTCTTTACCTACGTTCATTTTTTCGAAAAGTTCTTTTATTAGTCCATTATCATCTTCTAATAAAGATAATAGCATATGTTCTTGTTCAATTTGAGTATTTTTATTTTCAATTGCTATATCTTGAGCCTTTTTAAGAGCTTCTAACGATTTTTGAGTAAATTTTTCAAAATTCATATATATCGCCTCCTTTTTTAGCACTCTATATGTTAGACTGCTAAAATTATACACCCATATTTGTAAAATGTCAATATATTTAATTTTTTTATCAAAAAAAGAGCATTTTAAATTTGCTCTTTTTTTAATTATTTACATATATATATTTATATTTATTTTCTTTTTATATTTATACTTAGTACGCTCATTCCAATTATTGAAACACACGCCATAGCAACATATATTACTATATTATCACCTGTTTTAGGGTTTGAAATATTTTCTGTGTTATTTGATGAATTTGCTGTATTTGTAGCTATAATTCCATATTCACTTAAGTGAGTAGTTTTAAATACTAAATAGTCTCCATCAATTTTAGCATCAAAGTTTTCTTCTATATTTCCATCTTTAATATATACAACTTCATATTTATTAAAGCCTTTTAAATCTTCTGGTAATTTAACTCTTATTGTCATATCTGTATCTTTTATTGAAACTTTTGTATCTCCATCAAAAATGTTAATATCAACTACATACTTAACATTTTTGCTACTTAAATCTTTTTCTACTTCAACTGGCTTAATGTCTAATTTATAGTCTTTACTAACTTCTTTAGCGAATTCAATTTTTGCTTTTGTTTCTCCAGTACTTTGAATTTCTTTTACTGTTTCTTTTACAGGTTGTTCTGTTTCTTCTGAAGTTTTAGTCCAAGAAGCATATAAAGTAACATTTTGATAATATTCAGCTCC
>OIZL01000938.1_pt1 | contig 18208 bp, 17 predicted proteins | sample 1588541 | NCBI WGS metagenome assembly OIZL01 (sample SAMN03283285) | human gut metagenome | biome: human-associated habitat; material: feces | host: Homo sapiens | place: Peru | collected 2012 | reverse complement strand
TTTACAAGTAAATTTACATGATATAAATTACCAAATTTATGAATATCATCTTTTGATACTAAATCATTTATTTGATCCATTGTTTCAATTTTTCTTGTTGATAAATGTTCAATCATTTTATGAAAAATTAAAGCCGTTGCTTCAGCATCATAATCTCCTCTATGGTGGTTATCTTCATCCCAAGGTATATCATATCTTTTAACTAAAGCACTCAAACTATGTCTTGCAGCAGTTGGTTCAATAGCACGTGAAAGTTCAAGTGTATCTAAAAGAGGATTAGTATATTCTCCTAAATTATATTTTTTATACGCCATAGCTAAAAATGAAGCATCAAATTTAGCATTATGAGCTACCATTGGAAGACTTCCTGTCCATTTTATAAATTCTTTAACAGCTTCTTCTTCCGTTGGAGCATCTTTTAACATAAAATCTGTTATCCCCGTAAGTTCTGAAATATGTGGACTTAAAGGCTTTCCAGGATTAATAAGCATATCAAACTTATCAATTATTTCTCCATTTTTTAGTTTAACTGCTCCAATTTCAATAATTGAATCTTTACCACCGGCATTAAATCCTGTTGTTTCAAAGTCAAATACAACATAAGTATTATCAAGTAAAACACTATTATCACTTCTAAAAACCAAATCCAAATCATCATCAATCATTGAAAGTTCTACCCCATAAAGTATTTTTATTTCATCTTTATGATGGTAACACTCTGGAAATGTTTGAATAGCATTATGATCTGTTATAGCAATAGCTTTATGTCCCCATTTACAAGCTTGCTTAATTAAGTCTTTAACTTCTACTACTCCATCCATTTGACTCATTTTAGTATGTGCATGAAGTTCTACTCTTTTTTCTTCTTCTAAATCTTTTATTTCTTCTAATTTACTATCTATTTTTTCTATATTTCTAGCATTTAATACAAAATCATTATAAAAAGGATTATTCTTAACATAACCATTTACTCTAATCCACATATTTTCTTTAAACTTAGCAATTAATTCATTATACTCTTCTTCTGTTTTTGCATATATTCTTACATACATACTTGTTGTTAAATCAGAAAATTTTAAAGTAAAACTATTAAACCCTTTTTTAGTCGAAGGCATAATTCCAAATACATAACCCTCAACAGTAACATTATCCATTTCATAAGATATATCACTTAATTTAGTTACTTCATCTTTAACACTATAACCTAAAATACAATTTTCATTAACTTCTTTTTTTACATTATTTCTATATGTTTTTTCTTTATTAAATGGTTTTTGTTCTTCAATCTTTTTATTATAATCTTTTTTAGTTTCAAATACATTATTATTAAACTTATTAGATTCTTCTATTTCTTTTTGTATTTCATCTCTTTTATTTTCATTAAGTTTAATATCTAAACTTGTCTTAAAACCAAACTTTTTAAAATAAGAATTTATTTCTTCTAATTTACTTTTAATTGTTTCATATTCTACTTTATTATAAACTTCAATAAAATAATTATTATCTTCTTTTATTAATCTATCTCCAAACATATTAAAATATAAATTATGATTATTTATAAGTATTAATATATTTTTATAATAATCATCAAAAAGACTTAAATCTTCATCATTACTTTCAATAGTTAATTCATATTTATATTTTTTATTTACATAATTACTTAATTTATCTATAAACTCTTTTAAAATATCAAATCTAATTGTATTTAAACAATTTAAATGTATATTCCAAATATTTTTATCTTCACTTACTACTATTTTATTTATTTTAACATCATTAAAATATTTATAATTATCACTATTATAATTAATTTTATCTAATAAATCTTTTATTTTCTTGTCCATAACTTACTCCCCTTAAAAAAGATATATTATAATGTTTCTACATAATTATCAAATACACCTTCATTTGTTTTATTTAATATTTCTTTTTTATTTTTATTTAAATATATCATAAAACTAAATATATCATAGTTTTTTAATTTTTTATTATAAGGATAATCTTTTATATTAAAAAATATATTATCCCTAACCATATATTTTTCAAAGTCTTTTTCTTCTACACCTAAATACATTAAAAAATATGGATAAATTTGTTGTTTAAGTTTTTTTAGTTCACTTTTTCCAATACTATATTTAGATTCTTTTGATACTCTTGTAAAAAGTTCATTAACACAAATAAGTTCTAACATTGTTGTTAAAATATTATCATCTATTTTTACATCTTTAAATTCATTTTTTAATATTTTATAAAATAAATATGTTAAAAAACTATCTTTATCTTTATTATCTATTTTTTTACCGATACTTATTATATTTAAGTTAAAATCTGTTTCTACAACATTTAAATTAGGATGTAATACAAGTACTTTATAATTTTCATCTAAATCATATTTTAAAATATTAGCTAATTCTTTTTTATAAAGTTTACTATTTAAATCCCATAGTTGTAATAAAGACATACGATATTTATTTGTTTCTTTTATTACTTTTTTATAAGATGGTGATGTTTCAAATATATTAAAAATAAAATCATCATCTGGTATATAATTATCTAGATCATTTAATATTTTATCTTTTTCTTTATATAAAGCACTATACTCTTTTTTATAATCTTTCCATAACACTTGTTTAATATTATGTATTTCTTCACTAACACTTGATTCATATAGTAAGTGCCACATAAGTAAATAATCATTTAAAATAAAGTCTAATTTCATAACATCACATCCTTGTTATAATTGTATCATTTTTAATGATGAAAAAAAAGAATAATTATTAAATTTATAGTTTTTTCCATTTCTATAATTATTCTTTTACAAGCAACTAAAAGAGTTATTTAAGTATCAGTCTAACTCTTATAATTGATTAAAAATATCCTAATATTCATAACCATCTGTTGAACAATCAGAATCACTACCACAATCTAAAAAGTTGCAATCCAACATATTCATACTTTGGGCATTTTTTATATAAGATTGTCGGAACTTCCATTGTCTATAATTATTAATTTGTTTTCTAAATCAACTTTTGTATGTGTCCCATAAGGTAAAGTACATATAGGAGCGGTATGACCAAAATTAACATTATATAAAATAGGTAATTTTTGAAGATGATTTTCGATATTTATAACTTTTAAAAAAGCATCTTTATATTCCTCATAATAAGTTTCATCTTTTGGTTTTCCAACTATTATACCATTTATTGTATTAAATATTCCCAAGGCCGATAAATGTCTTAAAAAATAAATAACCTTATCAGGTTTAAGTTTTCCTTCACTTGTTTCAATAAATAATATTTTATTTTTCCATTCACTGATATCTGGCCAAATTTCAGTGCCAATAACCATGTCTAAAACTTCTAAACACCCTCCCAATAATTCACCTTCAAAAACTCCTTGACCTTGCAAAACTTCATATCCATGTTCTTCGGGTCGCATTTTTCTAAATTCATTATTCCTTGAAGCATCAGTCCAATCAATTCTATCACTAGTCCAGTCTTTGCTTGATTTAATAACAAGTTGATTATTGCTAAAAAGCGCATTCACCATATTGTTTTTTGTGTATTCAAACATAGCTCCATTTTCAGCTATCTCCGATAATATAGCTGGACCATAATAAGATGTAACATGGTTTTTATATAACAACAAATGAGTTACTGTAGAATCAGAATATCCAATAAATATTTTAGGATTATCTCTTATAACCTTCTGATTTATATAAGGAATAATTCTTATGCTATCATCACCACCAATCATAGAGAATATTGCTTTAATTTCTTTGTTTTCAAATGCACTATTTAAATCTGCAGCTCTAGCTTCTGGATGTTCATATAAATATTTAATTCCTTTTAAAGCGTTAGGCATGGTTATGACATTCAAGCCGAACTCATTTTCCAATCTTTTTTTGCCTAATTCATATTTATGAATGAATTCTTTTTCACCACCCATACCACTTGATAAACTTACTATAGCAACAGTATCTCCTTTTTTAATTTTTTGAGGTACATTCATATAACCAATCCTTTCTTTTCACCATTTAATTCTTGTATTTTTTTTAATATGATCCTAATTTTCTCATCTATATTCCTATTTCCATCAATATATAAAACATCACAAACAAATTTTGTTGCCCATTTCTCGGTTTCTTTTTTGCTACCAAGTGAGTCATTTGAAATATCGTATTTCAATGCCCAATCTAAATATTTATTAAATTGTTCATACATATCTCCACCTTTTTTAAATCTATTTCCATACATTTCAAACTCTCTATTAATAATCCTTTGTTTTCTTATTTTAACATCAGTTTCCACTATTATTAGCAAATCAAACATTGATATTAAGTCTTCTGACCATGGATAGAATAATCCACTAGCAATCGTTGAAGTGTTGCTTACTAATATCTTTTTTAACTTATCTTTAGCTTCTTCATCACTAATTGGAATTGTATAAGGTTGAATATCTTTTTGCCAAACCCATAAAATATCATCAGTGTCAACAAAATTACAATTCAACACTTTTGCCAATTTTCTTCCAAGAAAAGTTTTACCACTACCACTTGCACCAGTTATTTGAATATTCATAATTTTCTAGTGTACACCTTTCCTAAATATTCAATTCCCATTCCAGAAGTTATACATTTTTCTTTAGAATCACTCAAAATTTTTCCAATCCAATCGTTAATCCCACCATCTACTAACACTAAACTTTTTTCATTTTTAAAAACAACTTCCAATTCAAAGCATATATTATCATAATATGTTAAACCGGATTTTCTATTCAATTGCAAATTAAAATTAACTTGTTTATGATTAGCCATTAATGGTGTAATAATATAGTTGTTCAACATATTATATGTGTTTTTTATACTAATTAAATAATCTTGTGACGATTTTAATAAATCCAAATCTTTTTCAGAACCTATAATATTAGGTAAATTTATTTCATAGCTGTGAAAAATATCAAATTCAGGGTTTACAGTATTACTAAGTACAGAATTCATATCAATATTATGTGTAGAAAATATTTCCATAATCAAAGGAATATAACATAAATTCAAATTAATTTTTTCAATTTCTAAATTTTCTTTTAAATTTTCTAAAACATTTAACCAATTATGTATTTGAAAAACTAGCATTTTAAATAGTTTATCACCAGAGTTTCTGAAACTTGATATTAAAGAACAAGCCCTAAAATGCTGGTTCCAGTGTGCCTTCTTACCTTTACTATAACTTTGAGTTCGTAAAATTCTTGTAGATGAAGCTAAATTTATCGTTTTTTCTTTTAATACTTTTTTTCTGTAAGCACACTCTAACGCCATAGCTATTGCAGAATCACTTATCACCTCAGAATTTCTTGCAGCACTTAAAACATTATTTTGATTAGTAGCAGTTAACACTGAATTCAAACCCAATGGACTAATTGGTGATAATTCAATACACTCAAAATCATTACTTACAGCATCAAAAAATATATTACTTATTTCGTTATAAATACGTGGGTCAATTTTAGAAGGCTCATAAAGTGCTAATTTTCTTTGATAATTGTTTAACAAGTTTGATGGTTCAATATTTTTTGTCCTTTTACTAAATATATCAAGAATTGTACTATTAAATTTGCTCCCATCATCATTAACTAATGCATTAAAGTCTTCTAAAGTTAAATTGATTTTATCGACGTTCATAAAGCAACTCCTCAGTCAAAAATATTTCAGGTTCTTCAACACATAAACTTTTTCTCAATAATATAATCGAATAATTTGTCATAGATAAATTTTCATTAAAAATATTTATTGTATTAATCAATCTATCCTTTATAACTTTTAGTTCATCATTATTGTATATATCTAAGTGTTTTTTGGAATCTATCATATTATTTACATATTTTTCTATTTGCTCTTTTGTGCAATATATAAATCGATAATCTTTTTTATAATATAACTCTAATTTTTTATCTGTAAAGTCTAACCAGTCTTTTTCATAATAACATACAATTTCAAAACCTAATTCCTTATTCACTTTTTCAATAACCTCTACTTTTGGTTTTTCTTTATACCAAATTGGAACTATCGATATAAATCCATTTGGCTTTAATACTCTAATTAATTCATTAAATGCTTTCCATTTATTTGTTATAAAAGAAATTGCATTTCCACAAATTATTAAATCAAATGTATTATCCTCGAATTGTGATAAATCCTCTGCATTGCCATATTCAAACCTAATTTTATTTTTATTAAGCCCATTTAATCTAATTTTTTCATTTGCATTGTCAATTGAATTTTTATTTATATCAATACCAACAACACTACAATTAACTAATTTATTTATTTCCAAAGAAGAAAAACCATTTGTACAACCAATTTCCAAAACATTTGATTTGTCATTAATAAAACTATTAATTGCTATCTCACTAATAGTTTTTTTGCCACCAGATGGTCTGTTCTCTTCTTTTATTAAAGATATAAAATCAGTATAACTCAATTGTTTTAATTCATCAATACTATATTTTTTCATTTTATATACACCTTCTCCTTTTATAAGATTATTTGTTCACCATTAAATCTTAAACAAATTTGCATATTTCTAATATCACTAGCTTTTAACACCCACATCAAATATCTTTCTATTCCCATACCAAATCCTGCTGTTTGTAAAGGATACTTTTCTTTTAGCTTAATATACCATTCATACTCATCACTATTAACCTCATGTAATTTTAATGACTTTAATAAATCTATATTATTTTGATGCCTTTCACCACAACCGACTGTTTCACCAATACCAAATAATAAATCAGCATTTTTAGTAGTACCTGCTATTTCGGTATCAAACTGTTGATAAAATGGAACTGCAAGAACATCATAATTAGTTATCCAAACTATACCGCCATAAATTTTTATCAATTCTTGTTCGGCTTTTCGAGTTATATTTCTCCAGCCATCATTATATTCAATATAATCATTGATATTATTTCCAAATTTTTTCTTTAAAGATTGTTCTGCTTGATTAAATGTAATTCTAGGAAAACTTCCACTATAATTAGCTACCTGTTCAATATGAGAAATATTTCCAATAGTTTCTTGCAACTCTCCTTTAAATTTTTCGATGATTTTTTTTGAAAGATATTTAATATATTCTTCAACTAAATTCATTACATCATCTAAATTTCCAGGAATTTCGGCTTCACTATGATAAAATTGACATAAGTGCCTTTCATCGGCTTTTTCTCCTCTAAATGATGGCATTACATAATAAACTCCTTTTTCATTTAATCGACACCCATACTCTAATAAAAACTGCATTGAATCTGCTAAATATGTATCTATTCCTTCTAAGTTTACCTTTACAGGTAATGAATCACTTCCTCGTCCCATTGGACTTGAAATTGAGCCGGTTGTAACAGGTAAATGCATTGTAATGATTCCCTTTTTTTCATAAAATCTCATAGTTTCACTAGATATTAAGTTTTCTAAATTTACTAGAAGCTTATACCAAGGGTTATTTAAAACATTTAAATAAAAATCTTCTTCATTTTTCCATAAATTTGGTTCTTTCATTTTTTACCTACTTTCTATTAAATTCTCTTATTTTTTTCTTGGCTAAACTAGTATGTGCCTTATCTATCCAATATTTTCTTGGACCAAATGATAAATCATCTGTTACAATTCTTACTCTATCTTTATTTTTTAAAATATAATCAATTGGTACATATTCATCATTAACAAATACTCCCACCATTGTATTACCTATATCGGTATGTATTTTGTATGCAAAATCAATTGGAGTTGATCCTTTAGGAAGTTCTATAATATCTCCTTTTGTTGTGTAAACATATACTCTATCTGCAAATAATTCAGTCTTTACTTGATTTACAAACTGCTGATTATCTCCAAACATAGAATTAATTTCTGTTAATGACTTAAAAAATTGAAATTTTTCTTTTAATTCTTCTTGCATTACATCTCTTGCTTTACCTTTTTCTATATCCCAATAAGCAGTTAAACCAAATGAAGCAACCTTATCCATATCAAAGGTTCTTATTTGTGTTTGAACTATTCTATCATTTGGTCCAAACACTGTTGTATGTAAACTTCTATACATATTAGTTTTTGGATTAACGATATAATCCTTAAACTTATCATTAATTGGGTGATACTCTCTGTGAATAAGTCCTAATGTTATATAACAATTTTCTATTTCATCTACCATTATTTTTAAAGCTAATAAATCGTGAATATCCAATAATTTATGTCCTTCATTCAATCTTTTATATATTCCATATATATTTTTTGTCCTAACTTTTATTTCGTTTGGAATATTTTTATCATTTAATAGTTTTTGTATTTTATATAACATTTCATTTAAACAAAAATTACTAGATTCTTCTAACTTTATTTTTCTTTCTTCTATTTTCTTATACATATCAGGTTTTAAATACTTTAAAGAAAGATCCTCAAGTTCACTTTTTATACGATAAGCTCCAATATAATAAGCAAGTGGAACAAATATTTCCATTGTTTCAAGTGCATTTTCTTTCTGTTTAAATTCATTTTTAAATTGTAATGTCCTCATATTATGTAGTCTATCTGCAAGTTTTATTATAATAATTCTTACATCTTCAGTTATTCCTGTTATTATTTTTCTTGTATTAGCATAATTTTGATCTTGTTTAGTTGAAAAGTTCATCTTTGAAAGTTTTGTAACACCATCTACTAAATTTGCAACATTTTGATTAAAATCATGGGCAATATCTTCTTTACTAATACTTGTATCTTCTAAAGTATCATGTAAAAGTCCTGCAATAATTGTATCTTTATCCGCATGCATATCTGCTAAAATATAAGCTACATTTAAAGGATGCGTTATATAAGGTTCACCACTTTGTCTTATCTGATTTTTATGAAGATCATATGCATAATAGTAAGCTTTTTTTACAATATCTATTTCTTCCTTATTGTATTCTTCTAATTTTCTTATTAAATCATCCAAAGTTATATTATTCATTTTTCCCTCCTTTTTATATAAAAAAAGCGCGCAATAATCACTAAGAATTATTACACACTTTTTTTATATTTTTCGCACATGAAAGAGCATAAATATCATTATTATTTATAAGCGAATTATAAAAATAATAGTCAATAAAACAAACTCTTTTCATACATCTTCCTCTTTTTTCTATAAAATTAAATCTATTTTATATCCAAAATTTGGTAATGTCAATACCTTTTTTACTAATTTTAAAATCATTAAAAAAGAATAACTTTAAATTATTCTTCCATATTATGGTATACATCTTGAACGTCATCTAAATCTTCAAGCGTTTCTATTAAATTATATATTTTTTCTTTATCTTCATCATTTAATGAAATATAATTTTGTGGTATATATCTTGTTTCATTCATAATAAATTCTGTTATATTATTTTCATTTAAAACATTATTCATTTTAATAAAATCTTCATAACTTGTATATATTTCATAAGAATCATCATTTACAACAAAGTCTAAACAATCATTATCTAATGCTAAAGTCATAAGCATATCTTCATCATATGTTTTAGGTAAAACAATTATACCTTTTCTATCAAACATATAACTTACACTTCCATCAGTACCTAAGTTTCCTCCTCTTTTAGTAAATGTACTTCTTACATCTCCTGCTGTTCTATTTTTATTATCTGTTAAACAATCAACCATAACAGCAACACCATGAGGAGCATAACCTTCATATCTTACAAATTCATAATTTTCACTATTTCCTGAAGAATGTGCTTTATCAATTGCAGCTTGAATTCTATCTTTTGGCATATTTTCTGCTTTTGCTTTATCAACAACCATTCTTAAAGCAGGATTATTTAATGGGTCTTTATCTCCCCCTTTAGCAGCAACATAAAGTTCTTTAGCAAGTTTTTGAAAAACTTTACTTCTTGCAGCATCTATTTTCCCTTTTTTTCTTTTAATTGTTGACCATTTTGAATGTCCACTCATAAATATCCTCCTAACTTAATAACTTAATAATTAATGGTGAAAGTAAAATTAGAAATAAAAGTGGTATAAAAAATATAACGGATACAACACTTATTTTTATAGGCATTTTATTTATTTTTGCTTTTGCTTCCAACACTCTTTTTTGTCTTATGTAATCTACCTGTTCGAAAACAGTATTAACAATATCATTACCAAATATATTAGCTTCTTTAATATTTAATATTATATTGTTAATTGTATCACTAGGTATACGATATTTTAAATCTTCTAACGCATCGTTTAAATCTTTTCCAAAAGAAATATCACTAAGTAATTTTTTAAATTCTTTACTAAGACTTGAATCTACACTACTACAAGTAACTTCAATTGAAGTTTTAATATTTCTTCCAGCATCAAGTGATAATGCTAATATTTCAAAAAAGTATAAAGCATCTTTTTCTAACTCTTTTCTTCTTTTTTCTATTTTAGGATTAAAATAAAAGTTAAAAAATAATGTGTAATAAATAATTATTACTACTGGTGCGATAAAATATCCAAAATCTAAAAAATATAATAACACAAAAAATATTATTATGGAAGAAAATAACCTAAAATTAAGTAAATTTATTTCATCTAACTTACAATCTACTCCTAGTAACATTATTTTAGATTTTACACTTTCTATTTGATTTTTACTATAAATCTTACTTGTTAATCTTTTCATAAACCCACCTAATCCTTTAATTTAGTTATCTTTTTAACCACAATAATATAAGATATATATATAATTATACATAAAACTAAAATTATTTTTCCAATTAATGTTGTAAACAATGGTACAAAATAAGTTCTATCAATGATAAAAATAACTAAAAAGATAAATATAGGAATAAACACTAATATTTTAAATACTAAATCACTTACGGCTGTTGCACTTGCAAGTTCATCTTTAAGTTTTTTTCTATCAAAGAAACTTTTTTCAATAGTTGTAAATATTTTTGAAATATTACCACCTGTTTTATTTAAAATAATTAAGGAAGTAGACATATAATAAGCTTCTTCAATATTTAATCTTTTAGCAAATCTATTAAAGACAACATCATAATCAAGTCCATAATTTAAATCTACTTTTATTTTTTTAAATTCTTCTTTTATTCTTCCTTCTGACTCTAGGATAACAAGTTCAATTGCTTGAACAATACTTCTTCCTGACTTAAAAGCATTACTCATAATAATAACGGCTTTTAATAAATCATTTTCTAATTTACGATATTTATTTTTCTTTTCAAAAATTAAAAATACATCATAGATAAAAAATCCTAAAACAAAAGATAAAGCAAGTTGTGGTAAGTAAATATATTTCACTCTTATAACATCACTTATTATTGTTATAAAAACACATAGAAAACTTACGAAAAACTTTATTGATATAAAATTTATTGCATCTTCTTTTACTAAAGACGCTTTATCAACATATATTTCATATTTTTTACTATAATTAGTAAGTATTTTACTCTTTTTGAATATTTTTGATAAATAATTAATAATTTTATAATAAAAATTTAATAATTTATCAGTAAAAGAAGGTTGTTTAGTATTAATACCATTAATAGAAAATCTAGTTAATCTTTGTTCTTTATCATATGCTATACTAATTCTTACAATATAAAAGAATAAACAAAATCCTATTAAAATAAGAATAATTTCAATTATTAAATTAATATATAATGGCATAATAACACCTCCTTTTTTTATTTGTTTTCTATTTCATTAAAAATATCATCTACAAGATCTATTCCTTTACTTTTAATTATTTCATATACTTTTGGTATATATTTATAAAGGATAAAAGACCCATTTACTTCTTTATTAGCTGTTAAACCTTTTTGTTTAAATGCAAATATTTCTTTTAAAGCAATATTTTCTCCATTAAATCCATCTACTTCACAAATAGAAGTAATCTTTCTTCGTCCATCAGATAATCTTTCAATATTAACAATAATATTAATAGCGTTTTCAATATAACCACGAACAGCACTAACAGGAATATCCATATCATTCATAAGAAGTAGAGTTTCTAATCTATTTAAAGAATCTTCTGGACTATTAGCGTGCAATGTTGTAATAGATCCTTCATGACCAGTATTCATAGCTTGCATCATATCAAAAGCTTCTTTACCTCTAACCTCCCCAACTATAATTCTATCAGGTCTCATTCTAAGAGAGTTTCTAACCAAATCACGAATAGTAACCTCTCCTTCACCCTCATAATTAGTAAGTCTAGTTTCAAGAGAAATAACATGTCTCTGATGTAAATTAAGTTCTGCAGCATCTTCAATTGTAATAATTCTCTCATCATCGCCAAGAAAACCAGATAAAATATTTAAAAGTGTTGTTTTACCAGTACCAGTTCCACCAGATATGACAATATTAAGCTTAGCCATAACAGCAGCCTCCAAAAATCTCGCCATATTAACAGTTAATGAACCATTTCTAAGTAAATCATCAATATTTTCTAATTTTTTATTAAATTTTCTAATTGTAAGTACCGGTCCTTTCAAACTAAGTGGTGGAATAATAGCATTAAGTCTCGAACCATCACGAAGTCTAGCATCCACCATCGGATTAGCGGCATCAATAGTCCTACCAAGAGGCTGTACAATTCTTTGTATTGTACGAATAATATGTTTATCATTAATAAATGAAACAGTCTCATCCTTTACAATTTTACCATCTATTTCAACATAAATTTCATCAGGAGCATTAACCATAATTTCTGTAATAGCATTATCATTAAGTAAAGGTGTAATAGGTCCATATCCCATAATCTCATTTTGAATCAAATTAAATATATGTTCTCTTTCCAAAGAGTTCAAATCATAACCAACTAAAGTATTATCAATTTCATCATTAATATAATCTTCTAAAAGCTCATCATCAGGGATATTCTCTTCAATTAAATTTTGAACAATTTTAACCCTAAGCTCCTCAAGTAAATTTTTATTACGAAAAACATCATAGTCATTAACATCTTCATTTGAAGAAAAAACCTTAGGCTCAACTTCAAAAGCTTCCATTAAACTTTTCTTATTAGCCATTATTTTTCCTCCTTACCATGCCTATCATCAATCAAATCAATTGCAAGTTTTTTCATATTAGAAACATCTTTTTGATGAAAAGCATTAATACTTTTATTAAGAGTTAAAATTTCACCATTCATTACATATTTATCTATATTTTTAATATAATAACTACTAGAAATAGTATAATCAATATTACCTTTAATAGAAGTTCTAATATCATATAAAGACATATAGTCTCTACCAGTATCTCTAGAACTATTAAGAAGAGTTAAATAATTACTCTTACCAGTATTTTTAAATATACTAATTAAACTCTTAGTATTCTTTAAATCAATTAAATCATTAGTAACAATAAGTAATGACATATAAGAATTATCAAGTACAGTTAAATTAATTTCATCAAGAATATGTGAAGTATCAACAAGTATAACATCATATTCATGCTTAACCATATCAAAAATAACAGGTATAAACTTACTAGGAATTTTGAAAGCTTCTCTTGGATCTCTAGGACAAGCTAAAACATCAATATTGCTATTATAAGTAGTAATATAATCCTTAAACTCAGTAAATCTATTATTAGACATACTATCTACCATCATAAAAATATCTTTATCATTATTAATATTTAAAGATACAGCAATACCACCAGAATACAAATCCATATCAATAATTAATACACGTTTTCCCATACTGCAATAAATACCAGCTAAATTAAGTGTCATAGTGGTCTTGCCAACGCCACCTTTAACAGAAAAAACACTAATTACTTTACCTGTCATAATATCACTTAACCCTTTCTATCTTTTTTTTACCATTAACTATTTTACCATTATATTCACTTTTAACAAAAGTTAAATTAAAATTAAACATTTTTCCAAAAACACCCTTAATATTTTTTTTTAAAGAAATATCAACACTATTATCAATAATCATAATTGAAATATCATCAAGATTATTATCATTTTCTAAAATAAGTGTATTCAAATCATCTTCATCAATACTATCAATATTATCAAGAGCATAATCCACTACCATATAATTAGTATTAGAAAGTCTATCCTTTTCATATATAGCATTACCTACATCATATACTAAAGTAAGAATTAAAAGCAATATAGGAAGCAAAATAATAAACATTACAAGAGACTGTCCTTTATTATTAAGCCTCAACATTAGGTATAGTCCTTTCTACCTTTATGTTATAAGGATTACCCAAAATACGATTAAGTCCCGGAGTCATAATATCAACATCATCACTAATAATAATTTTAGTATACTTATCATCACTACTTATATTAATTTTAACCTTAGGATATAAATTTTTAATATCATCAATATTATCACTATTCTTAATCATTGCAGTAACATCAACACTAATATTTTCAAGTTCATTTTTCTTACTCAAAATCATTCCAAAGTCAACTATTGCAAATAACATTAATATAAATATAGGTAAAATAAGAACAAATTCTACTAATGCTTGACCCTTTCTATTCATTGGACACTCTCCCTATTATCAAATATAATTATATCAAATAATACAAAAAAAAGAAAGATTATTTTAATCTTTCTTATTATTTTTTATTTTTACTCTTATCATCTTTTTGTACTGGAACTTCATCTTCATCGTCTTTTTTGAATATAAGATATAAAAGACCAAGTACAACAAGAACAATAAGTACAATAATAACAACCTTTTCAGCAGTATTACTAGAGTCATCAGTTACAGTAACTGCATTCTTTTTAGGTGCTTTTTTATTAACTATCAATTTATACTCATTAACATCACCATTTTCAGCAGTAACTTTAATAATAACTGTATTATCACCAGTTTTAAAATTCTCATTACCAGTAATTTCAACACTAGCACGATTATCTTCTGCTATTGCTTTAATATCTAAAGAATTAACGTCACTATCAACCCTAATTCTATATTCATTAACAAGCTTATCAAAATCAATATCATAGTCAGCAATTTCTAAAGTTTTCAAATAATTATTAGATGAATAAACATAACTAATATTACTAGTAGTAACAACTGGTTTAGCCTCTTTAACAATTCTAACAGTATATACTTTAGTACTACCATCTTCAGCAGTTACCGTAATAGTGGCAATAGTTTCATCACTAGTAAGTTCATAAAGAACAAGTCCACTAACAGTAGAATACATATCAAAAGTAGAACCACTTAATATAACACTCTCAGTATCATAAGGAACTGTTAAAGTATATGAAGTAACATCCCTATCAAATTCTCTATCAAAAGTACCAACATTACTATTTAAAGATGCAAGATCATTGTTAGAACTAATATTTCTAATTATTTGTACATCAAAACCTAAATCTTCAAAATCGTAAGCATCATATACTTTAGATACTTCGCCACTAATACTAGCACTACCAATACCAATACCAGTAGCGGTAAATACAAGTGTTAACATTATATCATCATTATATAATGTATCACCAACACCAACTACATGTCCATCTTTATAGTTGCCACTGAAAGTATCATTAAACTTAACATCAGTAAGCATAAGTTTATCATTAACACTAACTAAAGCATTAATACCATCAATATAATCACTAACATCATCACTATTAACAATTACATTAACCTCAAAACTATCACCTACAAAAACATTACTAGGAACACTACCTATAGATAATTTTAAATTATTATTATCTTCATAGTCAGTAATTGGATTTTCTCTAAGTGCATTATTAAGAACTTTAACATCATCAAAAGTAATAGTACCAAATTCTTCATCATCATTAGAAGTATATACATCCATAGAAGGCATATTAGTACCACTTAAATAACCATCGATAGTAAGACCTAAATCATTTCTATCAAAAATATTATCATTATTAGCGTCTCCTACGACAACAACAGTATAAGAAATAGTATTACCTTTTGTAAGTTCTACAACATAATTATTATATAACTCACTATCATTATCCGTAACAAGAATTCCATTACTATCTTTAACAATTGCAGAAATATCAGACTGAATAAATTTATCTAACAAGTCACTAACTTTCATAACATCTAAGTTTTTATCATAATTTTTAGCATTAATAAATAAGTAACCATTATTAAACTCAAGTCCTGTTAAGTCATATAATTCATTATCGTTATTCTTATCATATTTAATATTAGCAGTGTAATCATAAGAATAAACAACGCCTAAATCATTGCTCAAAGTAATAGTATCAGTGTAAGTATACTCTCCTCCAAATACATTAGTCAAATCAGTAGTACTACCATCAAACTTAGCACTAATAAGTTCTTCACCTGTATAAGTACCAATAGAAGTACCATTTACACTAACTAAATAACTCTCTTCTGGGGATAATTCTCCTACTCTAACGCCTAGTTTTTGTGTGTAATTAAGAGGAATATTAACATTATATATATTATTTTCTACAGGAGCAATCTCTTCTTCACCAAATAAAGTACCATAAACACCTTTACTATTATTTTTAATAGAAGAATCTAAATCTTCACTATAAATCACAACACCATTTTCAAGTATTTTAAATTCAAGTTTAAAAGTACCATCAAAATTAAATTTACCATAAGTAAAATCATAAATATTATCATTATTTAACTCTTTACCAGTCTTAACAATAGTATTATTATCAGTAACAACAGTACCATCTAAATAAGTATAAGAACTAGTAAGAACTACATCATAATTTTTGTCATCAAAAGTTCCATCATCGTTATCAGTAACCTCATCAAAATTACCATTACCATAACTTAAACTCAAATGATCTACATATAAATTATTCTCATCCATAACTTCACTAAGATTAACTTTTATATTACTATTCTCAGAAATAGTATCAGCAAGTACCTTAAATGAAGTGCCAAGTTGAGAAAAAGCCATAATTGAAACCATAATAAGTTTCATTATCTTTGTTATTTTTTTCATTTTATCATCCTTTCTTTTCATTTATTCAAACAAATAATATTAAATTAAATTTTATCCCCCGTAGCACACCTCCAACTAAAACAAATGATAATAGTCATATTCATATATTTCCTCTTCTATCATCATCAAAATAATTATAGCATACAAATCGACATTTTTCTCCTGCTTTACATAAATTTGACATTTTTATCTATATTTTAAAGGCAAAAATACCAATAACTACCATTTTTAGCAAAAATTATCATCTTTTATAGGTAAAACAAATATTTTTCTTGACTAAAAATACTATTAATTATATAATATTATTGCTTAGCAGCGCATACTCTATTTTTAGGTAATGTGTCATTTATAAGTAACTACAGCTGCATAGCGAAAGTATGATAAAGACACCCTGCACTAAAAAGAGTATAACCTCTAAGAAGAAGGAGGATAGAATTATGGCTAGATATACAGGCCCAAATAACAAAAAAGCAAGAAGATTATCATTCTCTATATTAGAAAATGGTAAAGATATTGCAAAAAGACCTTATGGTCCAGGACAACATGGTAAAGACAGAAAAAGAAAACCATCTAACTATTCTGTTCAATTAGCAGAAAAACAAAAAGCAAGATTTATGTATGGTATTTCTGAAAAGCAATTCAAAAAATTAGTAAATGATTCAGCAAAAATGAAAGGTGTTCATGGTGAAAACTTACTTATCCTATTAGAAAGTAGATTAGATAACATCGTATATAGAATTGGTTTTGCCACTACAAGAAGAGGTGCAAGACAATTAGTTAACCATGGTCACATTACAGTAAATGGTAAGAAAGTTGATATTCCATCATACAGAGTTAAACCTGGAGATGTAATTGCTATCAAAGAAAATTCAAGCGATCACAAAGGAATAGAAATAGCACTTGCTAATAAAGTAAAAAGACCTGAATTCATTAACTATGATGAGAAAAAAAGAGTTGCTACTTATGTAAGATATCCTGAAAGAAGCGAATTAAACGCAGATATCAATGAATCATTAATCGTTGAATTCTATAGTAGAGTATAATTAATTACTCTACTTTTTCTATAAAAGAAAAAGAGATTACCGAAATAAATACTAGTAATCTCTTTTTATGAATTATTATGAACATAATAAAAACCCCTTAAGGGGTATTAATCGCTAAACTGGTGGCTCCAGCGGGAATTGAACCAGCGACACAAGGATTTTCAGTCCTCTGCT
>OIZL01000936.1_pt1 | contig 18230 bp, 19 predicted proteins | sample 1588541 | NCBI WGS metagenome assembly OIZL01 (sample SAMN03283285) | human gut metagenome | biome: human-associated habitat; material: feces | host: Homo sapiens | place: Peru | collected 2012 | reverse complement strand
GCAGAATCTAAACTTATATTAAATGTCGCATTTGAGGTTGCTGCAACCTCATTATTAGCATTAGCCTCACTCATATTTGCCGGAGGTATTTGTAAACTTAAAGCTGCTTTTTCACTTGTAAATACACTGGCAACGCCTTCCTCGGTTGTAATATTTACGTGTACTCTATTATTCGTATCGGCAGAAAAAGAGCCAAAATAAGCATAAGTACTAGCTACAATGAGTACTAAGAAAAAGACTATTGAAATAATAATAACTAAAAAATCTTTATTTGTTAAACTATCATTTTTCATTGCCCTCTCCTTATCATAAAAATAATATATCAAATTTTACTATTTTTTTCAATTACTTTATAAATAAAAATTAAAAAAAGAACTATTTTGTTCCTAAAAAATAATTCTTTTTACCTTTTTTAAGTAATAATACTTTTTCTTCGATTAAATCACTTTCAGTAATTACTTTATCTAAATTCATTTCTTTATTACCATTAATTGAGATTGCTCCAGCACTTACCATTTCTCTTGCTTCACGTTTACTTGAGCATATTTTACCCCTTACAAGCATATCTAAAATATTTTCATTATCATTAACAATAAAATGAGGAACATCCTTAAATTCATTTAATAGACTATTTGCATCAAGTGAAGAAATATCTCCCGTAAATAATGCATTTGCCTGTTTTAAGGCATCTTCATAAGCCTTTTCTCCATGAATAAATGTAATAACCTCTTTAGCAAGCGTTTTATGAGCAAGTCTTTCTTCAGGATGAAGGTTATGTTCTTTCTCAATATTCTCAATTTCCTCTTTAGAAAGAAATGTAAATTTCTTTAGATAATCAATTACCATATTATCTTCGACATTAACAAAGAATTGATACATTTCATAAGGAGTAGTTTTATTTTTATCAAGCCAAATTGCTTTACCTTCAGTTTTACCAAATTTAGTTCCATCACTTTTCGTAATAAGAGGCATCGTAAAACCATAAGCTTCTTTACCATGTTTTTTTCTTATAAGTTCAATTCCAGCAGTAATATTTCCCCATTGATCTTGACCAGCAACTTGCATAGTAACTCCTCTTTCATTATATAGGTGTTCAAAATCCATAGCTTGCATTATCATATAAGAAAATTCTGTATATGTTATACCAGCATCAAGTCTACGTCTAATAATATCTTTATCAAGCATATAGCCAACACTAAAATACTTGCCATAATCTCTTAGAAAATCAATGAAATTAATATTTTTTAACCAATCATAATTATTTACAACTTCAAAACCAAAAATATCTTTTGCTTGTTTTGTTAAACATTCAACATTATGTTTGACCGCATCATACGAAATCATGGCTCTTTCAGCTGTTGGTTTAGGATCACCAATAAGTCCTGTACCTCCACCTACTAAAAGTATTGGATTATGCCCTGCTCTTTTAAGTCTTGTAGCAATTAAAAATGATGAAAAATGTCCAATATGCATACTATCGCCAGTTGGGTCTGTGCCAATATAAAAAGTCATTCCACCTTTATTTAATTTTTCTTTAAGTTCTGAAGAAGAAATATCCTTAATTAAACCTCTCCATTCAAGTTCTTCATAAATATTCATTTTATCCATCCTTTCAAAATAAAAACTCCATAAACATAGGGACGAGTTTAATCGCGGTACCACCCTACTTTATGAAGTTAATCATACAACTTTATTTCTTTATCGCTGAAAATGCGTTTTAGCATCCGAAGGTTGTAAGGCTTCATCACCTGCTAACAAAGTTATTGTAGCATAATCTTTAAAAATTTTCAATGTCAAATTTATGTATAATACATTGATTAAAAGTACACTATTTGTTATCATTATAATAGGAAGCACAAGTAAAGCGGGCGCTGCCACCAAACTATTTTTTTTAGAAAGTGAGGTGGTTATAATGACAACAAGATTTAAAAATGATATCTTGATAATTATTATCCTCATCTTAGTTTATATCATCGCAAATTTAATATAAAAAGCGCCTTAATCTATATTTGCTTATAGATTAAAGCGATGCAAACATATCGGCAGCGCTCGCATAGCAATTTACGAGTAGCTTCCTTTTTTATTATATGTAAGTTTTTTTCCTTACATACTTAATATAGCATAATTTTTAAGAATTTTCAACTTTTTTAATAGCTTCTTTTAAGGCAAATATAGAGTTAATAAGTTTTTGGGTTTCTATACTATTAAGCTCAATATACATTTTTTTACTTGCACCATCCTTATTTACTATTGTTGGTACGCCAAAAAAAACATCATTTTCTTTATCATAACTTGATACAGTAATAATTGCGTTTTCATCATTTAATATTGCATTAGTTATTCTTGTCAAACACATAGCAACTCCATAATATGTAGCACCTTTTTTCTTTATTATTTCATAAGCAGCATTTTTAACTTCGTTTTCTATTATTTCTTTTTCTTCATCATTTAAATATTTATCAATTTTTTCACTACCCACAAGTGCTGATGACCATAATGTAAATTCACTATCTCCATGCTCGCCAATTACATAAGCATTAATATCTTTCGGATTAACTCCTACTTTTTCACTAATTAAAAATCTAAGTCTTGCTGTATCTAAGCTTGTACCTGTACCAATTACTTTATTTGGAGCAAAACCAGAATATTTATATGTTAAATAAGTCATTACATCAAGTGGATTAGTGGCTATTAAAAAGTAACCATCAAAACCTGTTTTCATTACATTTGCTATAATTTCTTTAAAAATTTTTGCATTTTTATAAATTAAATCCATTCTTGTTTCACCAGGATTTTGATTAGCACCAGCCGCTATTACAATAATTTTAGCATCTTTACAGTCTTCATAAGTACCAACTTTTATATCTATTTTTGATGGTGAAAAAGCAAGGCAATGATTTAAGTCCATAACTTCACCAACTATTTTATCTTGGTTTACATCAATTAAAACAAGCTCTCCTACTTTAGTACTTTGATTTAATAATGAATATGCATAACTCATCCCAACATTACCGCAACCAATAATCACTATTTTATTCATTTTTTACCTACCTTATAGATAAAGTATAACATAATTTTTATGTATTAAAAAGTTAAATTTTTTTTACTCAGAACATCAATATTATATATATCATTATAAATTCACGTAACATCTAAAAATGTTATTTTTTCTTTAGGAAGATTTAATTTATCAATTATTTTTTCTACATCTTCTTTACTTTTACCTTCAATTTCTACATAAGTTGGTATCATTGGCCAAGAATCTATATCAATTTCTACCCCATCTAAAGTATAAGTAATTCTTTTATTTTCTTGATAATTACGATATACATAACCTAAATGTTTTAATATTTCATTTGTTTTTTCAAAATCAGATACTTCAATTTCAAGTTCATTTGTTCCATCTATAGCTTTATTATCCGTTATTTCTTTTATAGTTAAAGTACTAACTTTTCCATTAGTTCGAAGTCTTATCCATTTATTTTCCTTTTTAGGATTAAAATCATATGTATATCTTTTTTGAAAATAATTACCTTTTTTAATAGCACCATTTTCTAAAAGCAATTTTTCAAAACTTTCTTTATCTACCTCAAGTAATCTACACTCATATTCTATATTCATTTTTTCTCCTTATTTTCTTATAATAACTGAATTAAAATATCTTTCTTGAAATTCAGTAAGTGCCTTTATTGCATCATCAGAATAATTTTTACCGTTTTTAGATACAACTAATTTATCATCATCGTCATTAGTTCTATGAATTATAGCAATAACTTTCCCTTTAGCAGATGACACACTTTCAAACTCTCCGAGTAAATATGCATCTATTTCTTCACCATCACCACTTATAGTACCAGGAATATAGCCATAATTAAGCATATATATAAATCCATGTTTGGGATGTTTTGTACCAAGTGGTCTATCTACTACAACTTCAACTTCTTTATTTAAAAATTTTTTTATATCAGTTTTATTCATATTTTTCCCTTCAATAATTTATATTTAATTATTTTTTAAATAGTTTACTACCTCAATTAAATTCATTGAATGTGATCCTTTTATTAAAATAATATCATTTACCTTTATAATATTTTCTATATTCTCAAATAGTTTATCATTAGTTTCAAAATAATATGCATCTATATTTTTTTCTTTTAATAAATCATATGTATATTTTGATAATTTTCCAATACATATAGCTACATCAATTTTATTTTCAATTATACTTTTTGCAACATCTTCATGGATTTCTTTTGCATAATTATCCGCCTCAAGGATATCTGCAAAAACAAAAACTTTTCTTCCATTAACCTTGCTTAAAAGTCCTAAAGAATTTTTAACTGAATCTAAACTTGCATTATAAGTATCATCAATTATAGTATATTTATTTGTTTCAAACTTTTCTAATCTATGAGGACTTAACTTAAAGTTTTTTAAAGCAATTTTAATATCATCTTTAGAAACACCTAAAACCTCACCAACTGCATAAGCAAATAACGCATTATATATAAAAGCATTACTGCCAACATTTAAAGAAACTTCCTCATTATTAATTTTAAACTGTGATGAAAAAGCCTCATTTTTTATATCACTTGCCATATAATCACTTTTATTTTCAATTCCAATGGTTACTAAATTATCGTATTTGACAGTCTGAAGCATATCATTATCATTATTTATAAATAATTTACCACCATTCATTCCCTCTAGGACTTCAAGTTTAGCTTTTAAAATGTTTTCTCTACTTCCAAGGTTTCCTATATGAGCTGTTCCAATGTTAGTTATCACAGCCATTGTAGGTTTTGCAATTTTAGATAAATATGAAAGTTCCCCTTTATGGTTCATACCCATTTCTACAATTAAAGCATTATGTTCTTTAAGTCCTAATATTGTAAGTGGAAGTCCTATATCATTATTAAAATTTTCTTTAGTACAAAGTGCATTATATTTCATTTTTAAAACTTCATTAATCATATCCTTAACAGAGGTTTTACCTACACTTCCAGTTACTGCAACAACTGGAATATCATATTGACTTCTTTTGAAAGATGCAAGAGTGCCAAGAGCAAAAATCGTATTATCCACAATAATAATAGTGCCAATTTTTTCATCTACTACATTTTCATTATCTAAAATACATACACTAGCGCCACTTAAAAAAGCATTCTTATAAAATAAATTACCATCAAAAGTTTCACCTTTAATGCCTACATACACATCGCCATTATTTATAGTTCTTGTATCTTTAGAAAAATTTTCACATACTATATTTTCATCACCACATAAAAGTTTTCCATTACATATTTTTAATATATCTTTAACTGTCATTATACTTCCTTCTTTCATAATTATTATATCATAGTCAATTATATTTTTGCATAAAGATTATTTATTTAAATATTTTATTTAATACATAACATGATTTAAATTTCACTATAATTTTTTTCTAAACTTGAGGCCCCAAATTTGCGACTTCAAGTTATAAACAAAAAAAGCGAAAAAACTTACCTTATAAAAAGTAAATTTTTCCGCATCGTATGTGAACTTTCTTCACCTAAGTAGTACAAGCTATTTAGCCTTTTAAATAATTGTTTTATATTTTTGCTACCATTAAATTACTTGAACTATATTTTTTTAAGCCTTTATTAAATATAAAGAAAGCAAATATAGTAATTAATATTGTATAAACTATAATAATAACAAAATAAATTATATTAAAATTTTCTAATACTTTTATAGGCATATATGCTGATAAGCCAACAGGCACTAAAGTATATAACAAAATTTTTGTAATGCCTTTGAAAATTGTTCCTGGATAAGTATCAAAACAAATCACTAAATTAGTCATAGTATCAGATAATGCATCACTTTTTCCTATCCAAAATGCAAGTGAACCAAATATTACTGCCATGCTAGTTATAATTAATGCACCAGTAATAGAAAATAAAATAAATAATATTACCTCTACAAAAGATGGCTTGCAAATAAACAAAATTATCAAAGCATATAAAATATCACCAATTGCCGAAACATCAACATTTCCAGTAATTGCATTTATTAAAATATTTCTTGGTTGAACTAAATAAGCATCTAAACTTCCATCATTTATAATATCTGAAAGACTATATGAATCTCTAAAGAAAAAATGACTTATTCCATAACTACTTGCAGCTAAAGCCCATAAAAGTAATACTTTATGAATAGTATAACCTCCAAAGGATTCTTTGAGTGAGAAAAAGATAACCCACTCTATAATAAATGTTGCATTATTAAGAATCATAAAAATAATATTTGATATAAAAGTTGTCTTATTAAGCATTTCTTTCATAAGTGCATACCTAACAGATAATAATATTTTTTTAGCCTCCATTAACATTTAACTTTCTCACTCCTTTCTTATAAATTTTTAAAGCAATAAAATAAATTATTCCTATATAAAGAATTTGAAATCCTAGTAATTTAATAAAACCTAAAAATTTAAAATGAACAAATAATTTTGCAGGCCCATAAGTTGTAACATAAACAGGACTATATTTTAATAATTTTTGCAAAATTTTACCAAATAATTCTATAGGAAAAATTGTTCCAAAAATTAAGATAACTTTACTATAAATCCAATAAACAGGATTAGCGTCCTCGATAAAAAATGATAACTCGCCAATTAAAATCATTGTAAGTAAACTTATGATTGTAGCCAATATCATAGTTATAAAAACTAAAATTAATGATATTACATTTATTTGAACAAATCCACCTAAAAAGATATAACCCGTAATTAAACCTAAAGCAAAATATAGTATTAATCTTGTTAAAACCAAACCTAAATGAGAAAACAAATTATATAAAATATAGTTAATTGGTCTAGTTAAATTATAAACAACATCACCACTTTTAATTGATTTTGAAATATCTTTTACAAGACGTCTTCCTCCAAGTGATGACCATAAAATTTCTGTTATAATTACATACCAAATCATTTCTTTAAGTGTATATCCACTTATTAGCGATGATGAGTCAGAATAAATATATTTCCATAAATTTAGAAATATAAATATATGTATTAAAAATCCTATATATTCATAAAGAACATTTGAAACATAAGAAAAAGCACTTTTAATTTCATACTCTAAAATTTTTAAATATTTTTTCATTTTGTTTTCCTAGCATAAATTTCTTTTATAATTTCCTCTAAAGGAATATTAGATATATTTATATCAAGCACTTTATCTATATCAAGCTTTTTTAGAGCTTCGGAAATACTTTTCTTTTTCAAATCAACTTCAATTTTTAAGTTATATCCCTTATCTTTTAAAATTTTAATACCTTCTTCATCATCAAGATTAATTTTTTCTTTCATTTTGGCATCAATTATTTTTTTATTTAAATAATGATATTTTAAGTTTTCCATACTATCATCAAAAGCAATAGTTCCATCATTTATAATGATAACCCTTTTACATAGTTTTTCAATATCTCCAACATCATGACTAGTTAAAAATATTGTAGTTTTATATTCTTTGTTCATTCTTTTAATTAAGGTTCTTATATTTTCTTTTACAACTGGATCAAGACCTATTGTAGGTTCATCAAGAAACAGTACTTTTGGTTCATGTATAAGTGATGCAATTATTTCGCATCTTATTCTTTGTCCAAGAGAAAGGTTTCTTACTGGTGTATTAATAAAATCACTAATTTCAAATATACTTTCAAATTCTTTTATTTTTCTTTCAACTACATTTTCTGGTATATCATAAATTGCTCCAAAATATTTAAAGTTATCATATGCGGATAAATGCATCCATAATTGTTCTTTTTGACCAAATACTGTGCCAATTTCATAAGATAATTTTTTTCTTTCAGTAAATGGATTTTTATTAAGTACCATAGCGCTACCTTTTGTAGGGCAAAGTATACCTGTAAGCATTTTAATTGTCGTACTTTTACCTGCACCATTTGGTCCAATAAATGCAAGTATTTCGCCTTTTTCTATACTTAAATTAATATTTTTAACCGCTTTTACTTCTTTATATTTTGGTTTAAATATACTTTTAATACTTTCCTTAAAACCTTTTCCTTTTATTTTAACTTTAAAAGTTTTGCTTAAATTTTTTATTTTTATTATTTCACTCATTTTTTATCACATCCTTATATTTATTTTTATTTTTTAAAATTGCATCATTAACGTTAATCCAATATCTACCAATAGTTACATCATCTTCATTAATTTTGTTTTCAAGTACTCCTCCTAAAGAAAGTATAGTTTTAACTGAGCCTAAATTATTATCATCAGCAGTTAAAAGAACTTTTTCTAAACCCATTTTTTTAGCTTTCAAAAGACATAAATATAGATTTATTTTGTTATAACCTTTTCTTCTATGTGAAGGCAGTAAACTATAACCAATATGTCCACCACTATAAAGCATCTTTTCATTAAGATTCCATCTTAAATTAATCATGCCAACTAGTTTATCGTCATTTTCTCTTATTAAAAAATACTCTATACCTGGGCATCTATTACTAGGTCTTTTTTCATCATCTAGTAAATTATCTAGATATTTTAGCCATCCTTCATAATTTGTTGCCATTTTAGAAAGTCCCGAGTCACCATTAACCATAGAGTTATGCATTTCAAATTCTTTTAAATATGCAAGTGCCTCTTCTTTTCTTTTTAAACTAGCTTTCTCTAAATAAAATTTTTCCATAACTTTCCTTTCCGCTATGGCATCCTAGTATACAAAAAAAGCGCAAAGTTACCATAACTAGTGACTCCGCGCTTAACGTTAAAGCTTCGTGTAGGATCATCCCGAAATAGCTCACAAACTGTTTATATTTCCTCACTTACTTATAAAGTATACTTGTTTTTTTCTGTTTGTCAACTATAAATTTGAAAATAACAAAAAAATATATAATTACACAAAAAAAAGAGCATTTATGCTCTTCCTGAATATTTGCCATCTTTAGTAGAAACTAAAATCTTTTCTCCTTGATTTATAAATAAAGGAACTTTAACAGTATAACCTGTTTCAATTTTAGCATCTTTATTAGCATTATTAGTGGTATTTCCTTTTACAGCTGGTTCAGTTTCAATAACTTCATATTCAACTTTTTCAGGAAGTGTAACACCAATAATTTCACCTTCATAAATATCAAGTGTTAAGTTTAAACCTTCTTTAATAAATTTAACATTATCCCCTAAAACTTTAGTTGGAACTTCAATTTGTTCATAAGTTTCATTATTCATAAATGTATAGTTTTCTCCAGCGGCATATAAAAAACTTACTTCAGTTCTATCAATATGAGCCTTTTGAATTTTTAAGTTAGTGTTATAAGTATCCTCAACTGTAGAACCTGTTCTTAAATTTTTAAGTTTAATTCTTACAAAAGCAGGGCCTTTACCTGGTTTAACATGTTGGAACTCTTGAATAGTACATAAATTACCATCCATAATAATTGTCATACCATTTTTAATATCATTAATATTAATAAACATAATTTACCTCCTATTTCTTTTCTTTTGCTACAACATGTTTATGACAAGCTGAGCAGTATCTTTTAAGTTCTAATCTTTCAGGATTATTTTTCTTATTTTTACTTACTGGACGAAGTTCTTTACCACAATTAGTGCATTTAATAGTTACTTCTTTTCTATTTTCATTTTTAGCCATAGTTATCCCTCCTTTTTCAAGTACGTTAATATTATAACAAACTACCTCTATATTTTTCAAGTTTTTTATAAAGATTTATTGATAATCAGCCATTTCATTAAAAATATTTGTAATTCTTCGAGATATCCTACTTGTTAAATAATAAATGTAATCTTTATTTTTTCCATTATTATGCGAGGTATTTGGACAAACTACAATCATAGATATCTTTGGATTATCATATGGAAAAAATCCTGCCATTGTAAGAGTTAAAGTTTTTGTATCTATTTTTCCATCATTATTTGTATCTATAAATGATTCACTTGTACCGGTTTTACCTGCGGGTGAAAGATTTTTATTCATAAAACCAAGCCCGGTACCATTATTCATAACATCATAAAAACCTTTATGTATACGTAAAAAATCATCTTCATTTATATCAACAATTTCTATTATTTCATGTTTATTTTGGTAAATAATATTATTATCTTTTTTTATATAACTTACTAGTGATGGTTTAATTTTTGTTCCTTTCATAGAAAGCGTATTTATATAATTTAAAAGTTCTATTGGTGTATACGTATCATACTGGCCTATTGCTAAATTAAGTAGTAAATCATCACTAATCGTTTTTCCTTTAAGACCTGTTTTTTCATTAGGAAGATCAATACCTGTTATAGTGCCAAGCCCGTAAGATGAAAGCATATCTCTATAAATGTTAAATTCTTTTTCACTTACATTTAAGTCCATATTAGGGGTATATTTTTTTCCTAAAAGTGAAATTGCTATTAAAAATTGATAATAGTTTGAACTCATTTTAAGGGCAGAAACATCATCTAAATATCCAAGTTTTTTAAAAGAACATTTCTCTGTTTTATTTTTAAGTTTTACACATCCATCTAAAATTTTCTTTCCCTTTTTAATTAAATTATATTTATATCCAACACTTATTGTGGCACCTTTAACAACAGAACCCATAGTAAATGCACTATTAATATTATTTAAACTAATATCTGTAAAATTATCATCATTTAAATATCTTTGTCCATTAATTGATAAAATTTCTCCAGTGCTAGGAATACCTATAATAGCATAAGAGTCATTTAAATATTCTGTATTAAGATGTTTTTTAGCTTTAGTTATTTCCTCTTTTAAAATATTATTAACTTTTTCTACTAAAGATATATCAATTGATAAATATAAGTCATTACCTTTTTTTTCATTACTTACTAAAACTAAATTGTTTCCATCTACTTTATATCTTGCTTTTTTACCTTTTAAATATTCTTCATATTCTTTTTCAAGACCAGAAACACCAACTTTTTCATATAACTCGTAGCCTTTATTTAAATAATACTTTTTATTTTCTTTTTGAATACTACCCACTGAACCTAATATATTTTTTAATGTATCTTTATATGGATAATATCTTTCATATGCTTCTTTTACAAAAAATGATGTTATATTTTCATTTAATAATAAATTAACTTCCTCTAAAGGTATATTTTCTTTGATAATAACATCTTCATATTTATAAGAATTTTTAATTTTTTTCATTATATTTTCTTTATTTATGTTAAATAAACTACTTATTTTATCAAGTTCATCATTAAAATTAATTTTATTAATGTGATATACAAGATTATATATTTTTTTATTACCCACAAGTAAAATGCCATTTTTATCATAAATATTTCCTCTTAAAGCACTTTTTACACTAACTATTTTTTGTGTTTTATATAAAAGATGTTTTTTATAATAATCATGGTATTTATTTTGAATAAATATAAAAGTAATACTTAATACTGTAAATGATAAAAATATAATAAATCTAAATTTTTTCATATTATTAGTATTCAAAAAAAACTATAAATCATACAATATATTAAGGTGATTATATGTTTGGGATTATAGATAACTACATGAAAAATATTACAAAAGAGGATGTAAATAAATTTGCAAAAAGTAAAAATGTTTTTTTAGATGAAGAAGAGTTAACATTTACTTATGAATTTATAAAAAGAAATTATAAAGAAATAATTAAAAATCCTAGTTTATTTAAAATAGAACGTTATAAAAATAAATATAAAGGTAATAATTTTGAAAAAATAAAAAAAGTATATGTTGAATACTTTTCTAAATATCAAAGATTTTTATAATATGCAATTACATTTTCCTTTAAACTTGGATTAAATGATTTACTTCTAATCATTTCTATTTCAAATTTATATGGAGGGTATTCATCAATATAAGGTGTTTCTAAAATTTTAGGAACATTTTTTAATTTATCATTATATATTACTTTAATTAAATTATCATATCCTATAAAGCCAAAACCAATATTTTCATGACGGTCTTTTTTAGACCCAAGAGGGTTCTTACTATCATTTATATGAACGCACCCTATCTTATTTAATCCTATTTTTTCATCAAATTCATTTAAATAATTATCAAAGTTTTTTATATCTACACCAGAGTCATTTAAATGACAAGTATCTAAACATACACCGATTTTATTTTTATAAATTATATTACTAATTAAATATTTTAATTCATCAATATTTTTGCCACATTCAGTTCCTTTACCAGCCATTGTTTCAAGTAATAAAGTTACATTTGTTTCACTATTTATTACTTCATTTAAAGCATCCGCTATATTTTTAAGAGCAACATCTTTATCTAGTGATACACTAGAGCCTGGATGTAACACAATATATTTAATGCCTAAAGTTTCACATCTATTTATTTCATTTTTTAAAAAGTTTATACTAAACTGCCATTTATTAATATCTATATTATTAGCAAGATTAATTATATATGGAGCATGACAAATAACATTTTTTATATCAATATTATTTTCTTCCATTAATTTATGAGCCTCTATAGTATTAATTATATTAATTTCTTTTCTAACAGTATTTTGAGGTGCTCCAGTATAAAACATAAATGTATTTGCATTATATGAAAGAGCCTGTTTAACTGAACCTAATAACCCATTATTAAAACTTACATGTGAACCTATTATCATTTTTACCACCATTAAAATTTTATCATAAACTAAAAAAAAACTCAATTGAGTTTTTTTATTAATTTGTTGTGTTATTTGTTGTGTTATTAGTGGCATTTCCAGAATTTCCACCGCTTGAATTTGAAGTATCACACTTACTAGCTACTATATTAAATTTCTTATCTGAAATATTATAACTAATTGTACCAAGACAATATTTAGTATTATCAGCTGTTTCACCTCCGCAATTATTTACAACTGTAGTTACTTTATTTGTTGCTACTTCATAACTTGTACTTTCATCAGCAGCACTCATCTCAAAATCAGCATTTTTTATCCAATACTTATAAGTGTAGCTTGAAGTGCCATTATCAAATTTAACAAGAACAGAGCCATCAAAATCTTTTTTTGCTTCAGCATATCCTTTATCTGCAAGCCAAGCATAAGATAAACATACATTTTCTGAGTTTGAAAATTCTGGATCAGACTTTAATCCTTCTGCTTGAAAAGCTGTTTTTGCAGAGGCAATTAAATCTAGCCCATTGTTTCTAAGAGCCGCCTTTCTAGAATTTGCCATAACTGGACCAATTGCTGTCATACCAATAAGAGCAACTACTGCTAAAATAACTATTACCGCAAGTAGTTCGATTAATGTAAAACCTTTTTTATTATTCTTCATATTTTTGATATCCTTTCTATTATTAGAATAGCATAACCTATTATTTTTTTCAAGGCAAATTTACTTAATATGTAAATATTTTTTTATTTAATTGTATCAATAATCGAAGAAATCATTTCTACAGTATCTACTGCACGAGATATTTTATCTGTAGTGCGCTCTTTATATAAAACTTTCATATCACTTTCAAAATTTTTTAAGGCATTTGGATCACGGTTAAGTACTTTAATATAATAAGAATTTTCCATAAAATGAGAGAAAAGTTTTTCATTTTCTTTAAGTTTTAAAAGTACATATTTATTCATTAGTCCTCGAAAAATTTATTTAATGGTCTTGGAGTAACTGGTGTTTTAACTGGGGAAGATGTTCCTTTACTTGTAAGTTCTTGGACAAAATCAAGTGCTTTTTGAGCTGTTGAAATATGTTCTTTTATAGTATCCATATTTACGTTTTTAATTATGTCATTAAACTTAAAGCTTTCTTTTGTTTCACTTCTTTCAAAATTTTTATATTCATCCCAAACATCACTATCTTCACCATATATATCATAAAGTTCATAAAATTTTTGCCAAGACATTTTGCCACTTTCAACATACTTTGCAAATGAAGCATTTTTTTTAGCAAATAATAAAAATTCATCTTTTTTACTCATGATATCACCATTAAATTATATGAAAAAAGTTCAAATTAATGAACTTTTTATATTTTAAAATTATTTGTAAAATCCTCAAAAGATAGTTGTTCTTCTTCTTTTGAAAGAGAAATATTATTTTCTTCAGTTTTTATTTCTATTACCCTATCTTTTGCTTTAATAATTTCATATTTTGCTTTAACAGTTGAAACTTTTAATTTAGTATAATTACTTCCGAAACTATTTATATCCATTATTGGTATATCACTATTTTTTATTTCACCTATATCATCTATAAATTTTACTACATTTATTGTTTTTGAATTTGATGGATATGCACTTATAACTTTATAATCTTTAGTTTTATTTTTCTTAAGTATTTCTTTACCTTTTTTATTTCTAGTAAGCATTACAAATTCATTTATTTTTACCCTTTTTGCAGTATTTTGATTAGTAAATACATTTATATATTCATCACTATCATTTATTTGCATTGAACTTATTATAAAGCTATCACTTAAATTCATAGCTTTTACGCCAGATGCTTTTGGACCAACTTCAGGTATTTGGGCAGTTTCAAATAACAAATAATAATTATTATTTGTAACTAAAAGCGTTTTATCTTTCATTAAATTAACACTTACAAGTTCATCATTACCTTTCATTTTTACAGCGGTTAATGTTTTAGAATAACGTGATACCTCAAACTCATCAGTTCTTACTTTTTTAATCATACCTAGTTTAGTAGTTAAAATTAAATACTTACCTTTTTCGAATATAAATGAATCAATAACTTTTTCATTTTCTTTAATCATAACAAGGTTATTAACATGCTTTCCTAAATCTTTCCATTTACATTCATTTATCATATAAACAGGTATGAATAGATAATTACCTAAATTTGTGAATAAAATAATATAATCACGAGTATTAACTTCGAACATACTTCTTACAAAATCCCCAGGCTTTAATGTAGTTTCATCATTTGCGGCTTTGAAAGACTTCATAGGAACCTTTTTTAAGTATCCATCATTTGTAACGATTACCATAACATCCTCTTTAGGTATCATTTCTTTTAAATCAACTTTTATTTCTGTTACATCTTCTTTAATTTCTGTTTTTCTTGGAACTGCATAGTTTTTCTTAACTTCCTTAAGTTCTGTTTTAAGTAAACTTTTTAAAGTATTTTCATCGTTTAATATTTCTTTACATCTTTCAATTAATTTAGTAAGTTCTTCGGATCTTTCTTTTAAAACAACTATATCTGTATTTGTAAGTCTATAAAGTTGCAATGTTACAATTGCTTCAGCTTGTTCTACATTAAAATCAAATGTATTTACTAAATTTTCTTTAGCATCTGCTTTATTTTTTGAACTTCTTATTACTTTTATAACTTCATCAAGTATTGATATTGCTTTCATAAGACCTGATACAATATTAAATTCTTTTTCATAAGTTTTAAGTTCAAATGTAGTTCTTTTGGTAACAACTTCTTTATAATGGGCAATATAAGCATCAAGCACTTCGAGTATACCTAAAACTTTTGGACTTCTATTTACAATAGAAACCATATTATAATTATAACTAATTTGTAAATCTGTATTTTTAAATAAATAATTCAAAATAAGTTCTTTATTTGCTCCATTTTTTAAATCAATAGCAATACGTAAGCCTTCTCTATCAGTTTCATCTCTAACTTCGCTTATACCCTCGACTTTTTTATCAATTCTAATAGAGTCTATTTTATTAACTAAATTTGCTTTATTTACATCAAAAGGAATTTCCTCAATAATAATTTGGTCTTTACCTTTTTCTTTTTTAAATTCAGTTTTTGCCCTAACAATTACTTTACCTGTTCCTTTTGTAAATGCGGATACTATTCCATCTTTTCCTTCGACTATACCACCTGTTGGAAAGTCTGGTCCTTTAACTATTTCTAAAATAGTATCAAGTTTACAGTTAGGACTATCTATTCTTTTGATAGTTGCATCAATTATTTCTCCTAAATTATGGGGAGGAATATTTGTTGCATATCCTGCAGATATTCCATTTGCACCATTTACAAGTAAATTTGGATATTTAGCGGGAAGCACAGTAGGTTCTAAAAAACGATCATCAAAGTTAAGTGCCCAAGATACTGTTTCTTTATCTAAATCTTTTAATAGTTCATTACTTATTTTAGCAAGTCTTGCTTCAGTATAACGGTATGCAGCAGCACCATCTCCATCCATTGAACCATTATTTCCGTGAATATCCACTAAAATATGATTTTGCTTCCACCATTGACTCATTCTTACCATTGCATCATATACTGATGAATCTCCATGTGGATGGAATTTACCTAAAACGTCCCCTACTGTAGCGGCACATTTTATATAACCTTTATCTGAAGTATTTCCTGCTTTATACATTGCATAAAGTATTCTTCTTTGAACTGGTTTTAAACCATCTCTTACATCTGGAATAGCACGGTCTAAAATAATTTCTTTTGCATACTTTCCAAATCTATCACCCATTATTTCTTCAAGGGCATAATCTTGTATTCTTTTTAATATTTCATTTTCCATATTTTACCCCCTATAATCATCTTCCATAGTAAATTCAACATTTTCATTTATCCACTCTTTTCTAGGTTCAACTTTATCACCCATTAAAGTACTAACTCTTTTTTCTGCTAAAGCTGCATCAGTAATATTTACTCTAATAAGCATTCTTGTTTCAGGGTTCATAGTAGTTTCCCATAATTGTTCTGGATTCATTTCACCAAGTCCTTTATATCTTTGAACTGCATATTTACCAGAATTTTCTCTTTTTATGTTTTCAAGTTCATCATCTGAATAAGCATAATATCTTTTCTTACCATAATCTATTTTATAAAGTGGAGGAACTGCTATATATAAGTGTCCCGTTTCAATAAGTCCACGCATATATCTATAAAAGAAAGTTAAAAGTAATATTTGAATATGTGCTCCATCAACATCGGCATCGGTCATTATAATAACTTTATCATAATTGGACTCACTTGCATCAAAACTTTGACCTACACCAGCACCTATTGTATAAATAAGTGTATTTATTTCTTCATTTTTAAATAAATCTTCACTACTTGCTTTATCAGCATTTATTACTTTTCCTCGAAGAGGAAGTATTGCTTGAAACTTACGATTTCTTCCACCTTTAGCAGAACCACCCGCCGAATTACCTTCAACTATAAATAATTCATTTATTTTAGGATTTTTACTTTGAGCAGGAGCAAGCTTTCCAGATAAATTTTTTTCTATTTTACTTTTATTTTTTCCATTTCTTGCTTCTTCTCTAGCTTTTCTTGCGGCCTCTCTAGCGGTTTTACTTTTCATTGCTTTCTCAAGTATATTAAGAGCTACTTCTTTATTTTCCTCAAGGTAAAATTTTAAACTATCATAAGTTATACTTTCTGTTATACTTCTTGCTTCCGGAGTACCAAGTTTTCCTTTTGTTTGTCCTTCAAACTGTAAAAGTTCTTCAGGTATTTTCAAACTTATTACAGCTGTTAACCCTTCTCTTACATCTACTCCATCAAGTGAATAATCTTTGCCTTTAAAAATACTATTATTTTTTGCATAATCATTAAATGCTTTAGTAATTCCTGTTTTAAAACCAACTTCGTGAGAACCTCCATCACTAGTTTTAACATTATTTACAAATGATAAAATATTTTCATTATAAGTATCAGTGTATTGCATGGCAATATCTACTTCAATTTTATTTTTGGTATTACTAAAACTAATTACTTTATGTAATGTTTCTTTTTCTTCATTTATATACTCAACAAAGCTAGTTAAGCCCTTTTCATAATGATATTTAACTTGTTTTTTATCCTCTTCATCAATAACTTCAATAGTTAATCCAGGAAGTAAAAAGGCACTTTCTTGCATTCTTTCACAAATAGTTGTGTAAGAAAAATTGCAATTTTTAAATATTTCTGAATCTGGTTTAAATTTAACGATTGTTCCAGTTTTTTTACTTTCTCCTAGGGTTCTTAAAGGATTTTTTACATGTCCACCATTTTCAAAATCAATTTCACTTATTTTACCATCACGATATATAATGACATTCATTTCTGTACTTAAAGCATTAACTACACTAGCTCCTACACCATGTAATCCACCAGAAACTTTGTAGCCATCTTCAGTAAATTTTCCACCGGCATGTAATATAGTATATATAACTTCGGGAGTTGATTTTCCAGATGCATGCATACCAATTGGCACACCACGACCATTGTCAGCA
>OIZL01000935.1_pt1 | contig 18283 bp, 17 predicted proteins | sample 1588541 | NCBI WGS metagenome assembly OIZL01 (sample SAMN03283285) | human gut metagenome | biome: human-associated habitat; material: feces | host: Homo sapiens | place: Peru | collected 2012 | reverse complement strand
TAATAACGATTATTGTTATTACTAGCACTATTAGTGATATTCCTTTTTTATCACTTTTTCCTTTAGTCCTCATTTTTTTCATTCCTCCTATTTTAAATTTTGACTTTATTTTATTTGTATATTTATATTATTCGTTCCCGAACATTTTTATATACATTTTCATTATATATCAAAATTTGAGTGCTTGCAATAACTTTACTATAATTTTTTGTTGAATTTTTTTGAATTATTTGTATTAAGTAGACTATAACAAAAATATCCTATGTATTATTTATACATAAGATACTTTTAGACATTAATTATAATGCATACTTTTTAGCCATTTTCTTAACTTGTCTTGAACCTTTGTTAAACATTTTCATTATACTATCACTATTCATAACACCAACAATTGCACCTGCAACTATTCCCATCATTGCTCCCTTTACAAAATTCATATTACTTCCTCCTTTCATCCATTATTAGTTTTTGCCTTATACATATTTTTTAAACTAGAAATAATTTCATATATTCCTATTAATACCATAAATATATAAAAAATAATTTTTAAAATTTTTTCATCTATAAATCTTACAAGTATTACTCCTACAATACTTCCTAGACATACTGGAATTATTAATTTTTTAAAATTTTCTTTATCAATATTTTTATTTTTTAAATTAACAATTGTACTACTTATTCCAACTACTATGAACATAATCAAATTATAACTTTGTGCTTCCTTTTGACTAAATATATTAAAGATAGTAGATAAAAGAATAAATATTCCTCCTCCACCTATTCCCATTCCTGCAACTATTCCACTAAAGAGTGCTACAGGTAAAAGTTTAAAATACAAATTAAACACCTCCGCGATATCATTTTATATATTGTAAGTGACACTATTAAAACTCCTGAAATTAAGTTTAAAATATCTGCAGGAATTTTTTTCATTAATTTTGTACCTATTAATCCAGAAATTATTGCAATAAATATAAGTGTTATAATTATATCAATCTTTAAATCTACAAGCTTTGAATATCCAAATATTGCAAATATGCTTGAAATAGAAAGAAGAGAAACACTTAATGCACGTGACATATGAGTTTCTTTTTTTAAAATAAAAATCAAATAAAAAACTAAAATTTGACCTGCACCTGATGCAAAAAGGCCATTTAAAATTCCAACTAAAATTCCAATAAAATATATCATATTAATATTATTTGTATATTTTTTTAGTTTATGAATTTTTAATTTTTAAAATTCAAATTAAAAATAAATAATTTTATATTAAAGCCTTAATAAATAAAAAGAGCCTTAAAAGTCGTTTAATCTATAACTTTTAAAGCTTTTTTACTTAATTTATTATTATTTACTATATAACATATTCTTTATATTTGTTATAATCTTTCTCTTTTACTTTTAAAATGAGTAATGTTCCTTCTTCAATATATTCAGTCTTTTCAATAATTGCATTTTGTTTTAAATATGAGTAAATATTTCCTTTATCATATGGTATTAACATCTTCGTTTTAATATAATCGCCAAATACCTTTTTAGATATTAGTTCAATTAACTCAATATCTCCAATTTTATTTGAGGCAGACATATATACAATATCTTCTTCTACCTTCGGGATTTTTATATGCATAAGATCAGATTTATTAAAAGCATATATGATTGGTATATTTTCTGCACCAATTTCTTTTAATGTATTATTTGTTACTTCTATATTTTTTAAGTAATTTTCATCTGAATAATCTACTACATGAACTAAAAGTGAAGCTTTTTTTACTTCTTCTAGTGTTGACCTAAAAGCTTTTATCAAATTATGTGGAATATTACTTACAAATCCAACTGTATCAGAAAGCAAAAAAGTCTTGTTATTTTCTACAGTTATTTTTCTTACTGAGGTATCTAAGGTTGCAAAAAGCATATCTTTTTCTAATACCTTTTTGCTTTCATCCTTCATATATTTTTCAATTAACATATTAAGAATTGTTGATTTTCCAGCGTTAGTATATCCTACCAAACATACAAGTGGAATATCTGATACCTCTCTTTTTCTTCTTTGAATTTTTCTTTCATTTTCAATATTTTTAAGTTCTTTATTTAATTCTACTAAACGAGCTTCTATTTTTCTTCTATCTAGTTCTATTTGTTTTTCCCCAGTTCCTTTATTACTAAAACCACTTTTTCCACTTTGTCTACCAAGAGATGAGTTTAGACCTACAAGTCTTGGTAACATATATTCTAAAGAAGCGACTTCTACTTGCAATTTTGCCTCTTTAGTTTTCGCTCTCCTTGCAAATATTTGTAATATCAAAGCTGTCCTATCTAGAATTTTTATGTCTAAAGCATTTTGTAGATTTTTTATTTGCGATGGTGAAAGTTCATTGTCAAAAATAACTAAATCGACATGATTATTTGCTATATATTCTTTTACTTCTTCTACCTTTCCTGTCCCTATATATAGTGCTGAGTTTATATGATCTAAATTTTGAGTAATTGTATGAACAACATCTATATCACAAGCAAGAGCTAATTCTTTTAACTCTTCTAGTTTAACTTCAAAATATTTTTCATTTATATTTGCGCCAACAATTATTGCTTTTTCATTTTCCTCTTTATTTTCAAACATATATATTTTCTCCCAACTAATTAACTAATCTTCCAATAACCAATCTATTAAATTTTTGTGAATTATTCCATTTTGTGAAAAATCAAACTTATCCATTGTTAAAACATATTTAGGATAGTTATCTTCTATTCCTTTATATGCTCCAAATTCTCTTTCTATAACGCTATCATCAGCAAGTATATATGCAACTTGAATATATATTTTTTTATCAAAATATGTAGCTATAAAATCTATTTCTGAAGTATCTGTTTTTCCTACCAAAACCTCATATCCTCTGTCTATTAATTCATTATATACTATATTTTCAAGAACACTACCTTTTCCTTTAGTTTTATTACTACTTTTTACTTGTCCTAATCCTAAATCTGTTAAATAGTATTTATCATTTGTAGATAAAAGTCGTTTTCCTTTTAAATCATATCTTTTAGCCTTACTTATTATAAAAGAACTGGTTATATATGACAAATAATTATATATAGTTTCATTAGAACAATTTCTATTTTGACTTTTTAAATAATTAACAATATTTGTTACAGAAAATTGTTGTGCCGGAGTAGACATTAAATACTCTAGAACTTTATTTAAAAGTTCAATATCTTTTATTTTATACCTACTTATTATATCTTTTACTACAATTGAATCATATAAATCTATCAAATAATTTTTAGTTTCTTGCTCAGTTTTAAAATAAAATCTTTGTGGCATTCCACCCCATTTTATATAATCTTCAAATTCTTTTTCTATTTCTTCTTTACTTTTTATATTTTTTAGTTCGCAAACCTCTTTAAAAGAAAAAGGCTGTATTTTAAATGATACATATCTTCCTGAAAGTAATGTAGCTAACTCTCCAGATAACAAATTACTATTTGAACCAGTTATAAAGATAGAAACATTTTTAGTGGCTTTAAATGAATTTATAGCTTTTTCCCAATTAATAATATTTTGTATTTCATCAAAAAACAAGTAATATTTTTTATCATTTTTTATTTGTTTTTTTATATATTCATTTAAGTCCATGCAATCCTTAATAAATGACATTTCAATATCTTCAAAATTTATATATATTATTTGTTTTGAACTTACTCCACAATCTTTTAATTCATTTATTATCTGTTTTAATAATGTTGATTTCCCGGCTCTTCTTATCCCTGTGATTACCTTTATTAAGTCTTGATCATAAAAGCCTCTAATCCTTTTTAAATATTTTTCTCTTTTTATCATAAGCATCACTTTTCCTTCTATTTACATATTATACAATAATATTTTCTTTTTGTCAATTATTTACGTTGTACCGTAAACTTTTTACGTTTTTAGACTTTTTTTACGCTACAAAGTATATAATCACGTAAAAAAATTAAAACCTAGTAAATTCTAAGTTTTAATTTTTTTTGTACTAATTTATTGCTTTACCATTTACGTATAGCTTGTATCCATTAAAATCTATATTACTATATGAACTATCTTCATCTTCAAATGAAGATACATATGTATCCTTAGTTAATTTTATCTTTGAAGAACTATCTAGTTTTAAGCTTATACTTTTAGCTTGATTTTCATTGTTTATTGTTCCTTCGTAATATGAATTATCAGTAATATTCATAACTAGAGTTGATATACTATCAATTACAATGCTTCCTTTAGCCTCTTGATTTTTTAGATTTAAAGTAACTTCTCCGCCATTACTACCACTATTTCCCCAAGAGTCTTTTTGTACTCTTAAGAAATTTCCATTTTCATCATTATTTACCAATTTGTTATTTTCTAAAGTAATTGTTGCAGTTGTATTTGTAACATAAAGTAAATCTCCATTATTTGTTGTAATTTCACTATCTTTAGCTACAAATGAAGATGTTCCTTCTGCAGCATCACCACTCATAGACTGATACAAGAATATATTTTTGTATGTTGTTGACTGACCATTTAATTTAGTATTACTATCAACTAACTTACAATTTGTTAATGAAACAGAATTCTTTCCTTCAATTACTACTCCTTCTGATGCTTTTGAAATTAAACTTGCATCACTAACTTTTATATTAGCTGTGGAATATATGGCAGGAGAACCTTGACCTGTTGTAGTATATGTACCTCCATTTACTGCTACATTACCACCGCCTCTATCTGTTCTAATAGCTGCACTTGACACTCCTGCTGTATTTATCTCTAAATTAGAAGCTTCCATTTCTCCGCCTCCAGTGGTCATAATTCCGCCAGAATTGTCTTTAGTAGTTGTTATTTTAGAATCACTTATTACAATTTTAGTACCATCACCACTTTGATTATTTGTAGTAGCTGAACCTCCATAACAAAATACTCCGTTAGCACCTGTAGCATTTGTTGTAACTTCTATATTTTTTAAAGTAAGATTTGCTTTTCCTCTTGCAATAATAGCTGAATTAGTACCGTAAAAACTAGTATTATCTCCTCCATCAGAATCTCCTGTTTTATTAACAGTTACACCTGATATATTTGCATTTACTTCTCCATTTACCCCTAATGCATTCTGATCTTTTTCACTACTTTCAAAGTTACCGCTTGTTATATCTTCATCTTCTGTAACTTCTTTAACAGAAGAATAAGTTATATTACTATTTGAATTTTGCCCCATAGACATGTTACTTAGATTACCGTTAGATGTTTCATCACTATTTAAATTTTTAGTAACACTAGAAGCTACAAATACTAGTATAATTGTTATTACAGTAACAGCTAGTAGATATATAACGGTTTTGTCACTAGATGAAAATGTTTCTTTAAATGATTTATTATTTAAGTTAGACATAGCCAAATACATTAAAGAAAGTGCTAAAATACATCCTTCTATTCCAAATGCAACATAGTAACATGATGAAATCTGATTATCTTCACCATTCATACTTTCCATATTATTCATAGGTTGCATACCATTTTGATTACTCCCATTTCCTTGTGGCATACTAGGTGGTGTCATGTTATTACTATTATCTTGAGTAGTACCATCATTTTGATTGTTTTGATTATTTTGGTTATTATCTCCTGATGGTTTCTCTGGTGGAGTTTCCATACTTCCACTTGGCATATTCTGACCGTTTTGACCATTTGGCATCTCTCCCTGTGGCATTTCTGGTGGAGTATTACTGCCCTCTGTCATTTTATTAGTTTCTTTGGCTAAGTTCATTGTAACAATTATTGCAACTATCATGAGTATTGATAATAAACTTAGGCTTATGTTTTTTATACTTTTTTTCATTAAAATCATCTCCTTGTATATTTTATTTTTTATACCACTAAGTTTAGTATATACTTTCTTAATGTGAATTATATGAGCGTTATATGAAAATTAAATGAAAATGTTTAATTTCTTATTTAATTGTAATTTTTCATTTACTCCCATTTTATATATCTTTTTAATTTGTTTTGTACTTTTGTTTCTATTCTTGATACATATGACCTAGATATTCCGAGTTCATCAGCAATTTCTTGTTGGGTTTTCATTTTTTCGCCTCCAATTCCATACCTTAACTTCATAATATATCTTTCTCTTTCAGGAAGCTTAGTGTCAATATATCTTTTTACTTCTTCGGACATTATTTTGTTATATATTTTTTCAACAGTATCTTCACTTCCTGAATCTAATGTTTCTAAAAGTTCCATATCATTGCCATCTTTGTCTGTTCCAATAATTGTATTCATTGAAACTTCTGATTTTAATTTTTTATTTGACCTTATACTCATAAGTATTTCATTTTCTACGCACTTACTAGCATATGTACTTATTTTAAATCCTTTGTCTGAACTAAAACTATTTATGGCTTTTATAAGGCCAATAGTTCCTATAGAAATCAGTTCTTCTAGCTCTTGTTCATTTGAAGCATATCTTTTAGCAACGTGTGCCACCAATCTTAAATTATGTTCTATTAATTTATTTTTAGCTTCTTTATCTCCTTCAAAATATTTTTTTAAATAATATTCTTCTTCTGACTTGCTTAATGGTTCAGGAAAAAGATTATTACTTGAAATATACCCAAAAAGACAAAAAATGTATGATAATATATTACTTAAAAAACTAAGCATAAACTATACCCCCAAACTTTTAGTATAATTTATGCTTTTTCTTAATATTTTTGCCTGTCATTTTTGTCCTTAATTTATTTTTTCCAAATTTTTCTAAGCCTTAATGAATTTAAAACAACAGTCAAACTACTAATTGTCATTGCAAAAGATGCAATCATTGGATTTAATACAATTCCAAATTTAGAAAATAGTCCCATGGCAATAGGTATCATTAAAGTGTTATATATAAAAGCCCAAAACAAGTTTTGTTTTATATTCTTTAATGTTTTTTTGCTTAAGAGAATAAGGTCAAGTATTCTTTCTAGATTATCTGTCATTAAAATAACATTACTGCTATTTGCAGCTATATCAGTACCATTAAAGAAAGATACTCCTACATCAGCATAATTTAAAGCCACACTATCATTTATTCCATCGCCACACATTAAGGTGATACCTTTTTGTTTATACTCCTTAACTACTTCAGATTTTCTTTTAGGACTTACATTTGCAACAACGCTTTCTATTCCTGCAGCTTCTGCTATAACTTTTGCAGTTTTTTCATTATCACCAGTAAGCATTACTGGATGTATATTTTCTTTTTTTAGTTTTAAAATGACATCTTTAGTACTTTCTTTTAAAACATCTTTTACGCAAGTTAAAGCCAACGCTTTACTTTCATTTGCTAGAAATACTATACTATTTCCCTCTTTTAAAACATTATCTAAATCTTTTTCATTTATTAAGTTAATATTATTTTCTTCAAGTAGTTTTTTATTACCTATATAATATTTATTTCCCTCTATTTTTATAACTATACCCTTGCCTGGAATTTCTTCAAATTCTTCTAAAGTTTTAAGTTTAATATTTTTTTCTTTAGCAAAATTTACTATTGCTAATGCTATTGGATGTGAAGAATTTTTTTCTCCACTTGCTAGTATTTCTAATATTTCATTTTCATCAAACTTAGTATAGTTATATATTTTTGATACAGTTAAAGTACCTTTTGTTAATGTACCAGTTTTATCAAAAATTGCTGTTGATATTTTGGCTGCATTTTCTAGTACTTCACTTTGTTTTATAACTATACCTTTTTTATTTGCCTCAGTACTTGCTATAATAACAGAAAGTGGTGTAGCAAGTCCTAAACTACAAGGACATGCAACTACTAATACTGATACAAAAATATTAATACTTTGAGCAAAGTTTTTGTATAATATGAAACTTAACAAAAATGAAACAATAGCTATTATAATGATAGCTGGTACAAATATTCCACTTATTTTATCCGCCACTTTAGCTATAGGTACTTTAGTATTAGTAGCTTCATATACCATTTTTACAATTTCTGATATTGTTGAATCTTTACCTATTTTTTCTGCTTCATATATGATACTTCCCTCATAATTTATACTTCCAGCTATAACATTGTCATTTTCCTTCTTTAAAACAGGTTTGCTTTCTCCTGTTATAAAAGACTCATCAACATGCGTTAGTCCAGATACTATCTTTCCATCTACTGAAATTTTTTCACCAGGTTTACAGATAATTCTATCACCTTTTTTTATCTCATCAATTGTTACAACTTTTTCTTTTTCATCTATTATTAAGGTTGCATTTTGAGGTGTAATAGTTACAAGTCCCTTTAAAGCTTCTTTACTTTTGTCTTTATTTCTAGTTTCTATTTGTTTTCCTAGTTTTACAAAAAAGACTATCATAACTACTGCTTCAAAATATAGGTTATGAGCATACATTGCTCCCCCTCTTAGTACCATATACGTATTATATACACTATATATATAACTACTAAGCAATCCAAGTGCAACCAAAGTATCCATATTAGGAGTACCATGTATCAGATTTTTATATCCATTTTTTAATATGTCTCCAGCTAAAACTAATACTATTGTTGCAAGTAAAAAAAGTGTTACTGAAAACAGAACTGGGTTTTGATGCATATTTAAAATAGATATCTGACTTAAGCCTAACATATTTGTCATTGATATATACATAGTCAAAACAAAGATTATTCCAATTAGTATAACATTGTTTTTTTCCTTTTTCCCCTTCTTTTCTTCTACTTTTAAATCATCAATACCTAAACTTTTAAAGCCCGCTTTTTTTATATACTCTTCTATTTTTTTAATATCAATTTTATCTTCTTCATACTCAACACTTGCATTATTCATTATTAAATTTACAACGGCATTTTTTACTCCAACTTGTTTGTTTAAATATTTTTCTAATCCATTAGAACAAGCACTGCAGGTCATTCCCTCGATTTTTAATATTACTTTTTTCAACTTTAACTTTTCCTTACTCTACTAATTCAAAGCCTAAATCTTCAATATTTTCTTTTATATCATCTAAAGAAATGTTACCTGCATCATATGAAATATCTACAGTACCGCTTTTATGACTAGCCTTTATCTTCTTTATTCCTTTTATACTTTCTAATGAATTTTTTATTCTTGCCTCACAGCCACTACAGTGCATTCCATTTACTTTTAAATTTATACTTTCCAAATTTATCTCCTCCTAACTTTAAATTTTGGTATAATTAATATCTCTTTTACTATACTCTTCGGGTTTTAATCCAAGTTTTCCTTTTAAATAATTTAATACTAAAATCATAATTGCAAAACTTAATAATGAAAATACTAAACAAGTTACAGAATTATTCATAATTTCAAGCATAAGTCCACTTACAAAAAGAGTAATTGCCTTACCTAAATTTTCAAAAACATAATATGCAGACGCTATTTTTATTCGTATATTGTGATTTGTAAAACTTAGCACATATTTTTTTATTGCCACTCTATATGCTCCTTGTACTATTCCAATAATACATAAAGAAATAAGTATAAATGATAGAGTAGTTAAGCTTAACTTGTTATATATTCCCAGAATTCCAAGCATAATTGATGATACAAAAAAGAAATATACAAACGTAGTCAATGTTTTATTTTTTAATCTTTTCTCTATTCCATTTGCACATCTTGCTCCCAGTCCAACAAAGATCGTTACAATAGCAACAATAATTGTGCTATATTCTTCTTTTATTCCAATATCTAATACTACAGCTTTGTATAATGTATTTACAACTGAAATCATTCCCCAAAATGCAAAAGCAAAAATTAGAATTGCTTTACTTCTTTTACTAGATACTACTTCTTTCGTCGCTCTTAAAGTTTCTTTTAAACTTAAACTTTCTTCATAGTCATTTTCTTCTTTTAAATCTTTGAATTTAAAAGAAATTATTAGGCTGATTAAAGCACATACAAAAGAAAGTATAAATGGTAAATATCCATTTACTACAAACAAAAAACCCGAAAGTACTGCAGATATAGCGTCAAAATAATAATACTTAGCATTAGCTCTTCCTTCAATTTTAGCAAATTCTTTTCTTCTATCTAATTTCTTTAAAGAAGTATATAAAAGGCTTCCTTCTGATAAACTTTTTAAAGAATATCCAAGTGCTAAAAAGAAGTTAGCTATAGCATACATATAAAAAGTATTAGAAATAATGTATAAAAATATACTAAATGCTACAAATATATTTCCAACTACGATCGATTTTTTTAATCCTAGCTTTTCTACTATACTTCCGCCTATTAATTGCCAAAAGAAACCAGAAATAGTATATATAGAGCTAAGATACATTATATCTGCTACTGAAAACTTTTTTACTATAGTAAAAAACAGTACTTCAATAGCATAATAAAAAAGTAAATCATAAGAAAACAACTTATATTTTTTATATATTGCTACATTTACTTTTGATTTTTGAGCGTTTATTCCCTCTTCCATATATTACCTCTCTTTAAAAAAATTATAACAAATAAATTATAATTTAGCAATATGTAAATCTATGATACTCAAAAATTTATTATCAGCTATTATAAATTTTATGCGGATATTTCTAAATAAATAGTTTTACACTTGACATAATTCAATATATATGATATACTTATTGCATATTATAAATATATTTTTTAAAATTTAATTAAATAAGAAGGAGGTATGTTCTATGAATAAAGAACTTACTGCAACAATTATTGATTTTGATTATATCCCCTCTACTCCTGCCTATGTAAAACAAGGAGTAAAAGGAAATCGGACACCTAAGGGAGCAATTTCAGGAGGAAATGGTTCTTTCGTAATTGCTGGTGAACCTCCACAAGTTATTATCGAAGTAGATGTTACAAATCATCAAGGTCAAGACATTAACATTTACAGTATAATAAAATCTTATACTCCCCGCTCAAGAGTTACCTATAGATATTGCAAAGACATTTATAATGAAATTGTTGGCAATGAAATAGTAATTCCTGAAGACGAGAGAGTATCAACTTATGTATATCAAAAAATATCAGAACTTGTTCAAGAGGCTATCAATAAATTAAATTAAATATATATATAAATAAAGAAAAAAAATTAAACTAATCATAATCAAAAAAGAAGTAAGAAGATTTAATATTTTCTTATTTCTTTTTATTTTATTAGATATTTCACTCTTAGTTTAAAGAAATTAGCCGTATTTACGGGAAATAACCAGGTAACGTACCCGGTTATTTAATATTTATTTACTTTCCTTTTTAGTAGATTTTCCTTTCTTAGGCTTAGTCCAAGAAATATAATCACACTTACTATCTTCTTTATTTGTGTTATTTTCACAAACATAAAAAGTTCTTTTAGTTTTTGTCTTCTTTACTAAAATCTTTCCACCACAGTTTGGACATGGTACATCAATTGTTTGAATAATTGGTTTTGCATTTTTACATTCTGGATATCCAGGACATGCTAAAAATTTTCCGAATCTTCCTTGTTTTATAACCATATTTCTGCCACAAAGTTCACATACCTCATCTGATACTTCATCAGGTATTTCAACTTTTTTTATTTTATCTTCAACTTCTGTTAGATTTTTTATAAATGGTTTATAGAATTCGTCTAGCATTTCAATATAATTTTCTTTGTTTTCAGCTACCATATCAAGTTTATGTTCCATATCAGCTGTAAACCCAACATCAACTATATCTTTAAAATTATTTTCCATTAAGGTATTAACTATCTCACCAAGTTCAGTTGGTACTAAGTGTTTTTCTTGTCTTTCAATATATAATCTATCTATTATAGTTGAAATAGTTGGAGCATATGTACTTGGTCTCCCTATTCCTTTTTCTTCCATTACTTTTACTAAACTTGCTTCTGTATATCTAGCAGGAGGTTCAGTAAATTTTTGCTCTTTTATTAATTCTTTACCGAATTAACACTTCTCCTATACTAAACTCTGGTAGTATTTTATTATCATCGTTTTCTTTATTTTTTTCGTCTTTAGATTCAATATATAATTTCATATATCCATCGAATTTTATAACGCTACCATTAATATTAAATATGTAATCATTAACATTCAGTGTTACTTTAGTAGTATCATATACTGCCACTGCCATTTGACTTGCTAAAAATCTATTTAATATTAACGTATATAATTTTTGTTCATCTTTACTTGTGCTATTTAAAACTTCATCCTTATTACTCAAATTACTAGGTCTTATAGCTTCGTGTGCATCTTGAGCAGTATCTTTAGTTTTAAATACTCTATTTAAATAATATTTATCGCCAAATGTTGATTTTATATATTCAGCTGCCATTTTTCTTGCATCATCAGAAATTCTAGTAGAGTCAGTTCTCATATATGTTATATATCCTGATTCATAAAGTCTTTGAGCAACCATCATTGTTTTTTTAACAGTAAAACCTAATTTTCTTGCTGCATCTTGTTGCAAAGAAGATGTTGTAAATGGTGGTGGAGGATTTTTCTTTCTTTCACTTTTTTTAATATCTTCTACTATATAGTCTTTATTTTCTATTTTTGATACAATACTTTCCACTTGCTCTTTATTTTTTAAATCTATTTTTCCACTTTTATCACCGTAAAACTTAGCAATAACCTCTTGGTTTTGTTTATCCAATTTAGCAGAAAGCAACCAATACTCTTCAGGTTTAAATGCTCTTATTTCTTTTTCTCTATCCACTATTATTTTTAATGCAACAGATTGAACACGCCCTGCACTAAGTCCTTTTTTTATTTTTTTCCAAAGCAAAGGTGATAATTTATATCCCACTATTCTATCTAAAATTCTTCTTGCTTGTTGTGCTTCAACTAATGATTCATCAATGTTCCTTGCCTCTTTAACAGCTTTTTTAACTGCTGTTTTAGTTATTTCATTAAAAGTAATTCTACACTTTTCATCATCCGGAATATTTAGCACATTTTTTAAATGCCAAGCTATTGCTTCTCCCTCACGGTCGGGGTCGGTCGCAAGATATATTTTTTCTTTTCCTTTTGCTTGTTTTTTGATTTCATTTATTATCTTTGCTTTTCCCTTCATAGTTATATATTCTGGTTTAAAGTTATGTTCTACATCAACAGCCATCCTACTTGCTGGCAAGTCTATTACATGACCTTGTGATGCAATTACTTCATAATCACTTCCCAAATATTTTTTTATTGTTTTTGCTTTTGAAGGTGACTCAACAATTACTAATTTATTTGCCATATGAAGACCTTTCCTTTCACATTACAGTTTGTCATTATACCACATATTTCAAGTTATATCAATCTTTATACACTATATTTAATAAATTTGCAAGACATCTAGTAGCAAGTTTTGCTTCCTCTATCGTATTTCCTGTTGCTCCCACTTCCACTAACAATGAATATTTATTTAAGTCCTGGTTATATACAGAATTCCTTATTATCATCGGCTTAAATAGTCCTGGATACACTTTATCTGCTATTTGTTGAATTTTAAGTGCTAACCTTAAATTATCTTCCGCTACAGGATTTTTGGTTGTATCACTTCCAACGCCCATAACAAACATAAGTTGTGCTACCTTTATTCCTTTTATTTCCGTAGACGGTGCATATGTTAAATCAGCTACAGCATCTCTATGAACATCAATTGAGATAGAGGCTCCTCCCATATTTTGCAAAGCATTTTTTACAGTTATTCTAGATCTTGCATAAGAACTTGTATATGTTCCATAATCATGTGGAGTGGTATCGTGAGTACATTCAAAACCTTTTTCATTCAAATTATTTTTTAATTCTTTAGCAATAGAAAGCATATTGTAGTTTGCATCCGTTGTTCTCATTATACCAGTATACTCAAATTTGTAATTTTCACTATTTGTGTATGACTCAGATGTATGTGTGTTATATAACAAAATCTTATCTGTCTTTTTAGTAAAAGTTATGCTTGATGTTCCAAGTTCTGAAAAATTAAAATCTCTTTTAGAAGAATAATTTAGTATATTCATTGTTCCAAGAGTAACCCTTTGAAGAGTATCATTTTCTTTAGTTATAGTAGCTTCTGGCTTTTTTATTCCAAATACTTCTTCTTCAGTTTTTTCATTTGCCTCACCATCTATTATTTCTAAAGAATTTTGTAAAGGATTTTTTTCTTCTTCTGCCTTTTCCAAAATCTGATTTTCTGCTAATATATAATTGTCTTTGTTATATACGCTATAAATGTTCAATACATCTGCTAATTCAAATTCTTTCTTATCTGCTTGTCTAAAATTAGTTGCAAAGTTTAAAATCTTAGGAGAAATACTAATATATTTAGCAAAAAAGCTTATGCTAAATATTCCAAAAACAATGTATATATATATTGATATATTATTTAACAACTTTTTACTGCTTTTTTCTATATTTAATAGGCTTTCTTTTTTTTCTCCAAAAAAAGTGGCCGTAATTTTCATAAAACATCACCTTTCGTTTTATTTTATTACGTCCATTTTGTTATTATGACTAATCAAGTAAACTATTCATATCCTCGCTATATTTTTCTAGTAATTTTACAGTTTTCTCTTTTAAATCTAATATTTCTTTTTTAATATCTAATAATTTTTCTTTTTCCATTTCTATTACATGTTCAATTCTATCTTTTTCCTGCATTGCTTCTTGTCTAGCAGTTTCAATTATTTTTTTAGCTTGATCTTCAGCAGTAATAAGGGCATTAGCTACTTTTTCTTGCTTTTGTATATATTCTACTTCATACCTTTCTAATTTCTTTTTTACAATGGTAAGTTCATTTGCTACTCTATTTGAATCAGAACGTTCTGATTGAAGTTTACTTTCATACTGTGCTTTTAAATCTTTAATGTAGTCTTCAACCTCTTGTTTATCATACCCAAACATCTCATTACTAAACTTCTTTTCATTCTCCATTTAATATTACCTCCACTATTACTACATTTTGTTTATGATATCATCATTATACCAAAATTATTTTAAGAATTCAATATTTTTTGAATAATTTAATTAATATGTAACATTTTACTATATGAATATTTACAAAAGCAAAAATACACCAAAAAGTAACAATAGTACATATTAAATACTACTGTTACTTTTTTCATTTCTTACTTTACTATTTCAAAGTATAGTTTTTTAGACTGTTAGGCAAATAAAATTTATACTCTTTATATTCTTTCTTACTTAGCACTTTTTCCTTGTTATTGTTATGGTCTTTCTTCACCTTTTTAGATATACATGAAGTAACTTCAACATGAGCTTTTTCATTATCGTCAATGAACTTAATTTTTGAATTTGAAGCATCTGCTTGTTCAAAAGTCCCATCATTATTTTCATCTTCATACCAAAATGATACCACACCTTCGGCTGATGTAGATATATTTCCATTTACAGTACCACTTCCAAGAATTGCTGTTCCTGAAATATCACCATAAGCATTTGGAATAATATAATTGTTAAATGCAATGAGCTGCAAGTCCGTAGTATCAACTACCTCTGTTTCGGTTAATACTTCTACATTTTTATTATAACCAGTAATATAATTAAAAAATACAGCAGTAAAAGATACGAATAAAACAAAATACATAATACATCCACGAATTTCTAGTATTTCCTCTCCAAAAACAAGAAAATACACTACAATCATAACCACTATTGGAATAATAGTAACAATTACCTTTTCTAACATTGATGCTTCCGAGTTAGAAAAGCAAATGTAACACCAGTAGCCTGATAATATTCCCAAAAATAAGATAACTGATATAGCGTATAAAACATTTGTTAATATATTATCCCCAAAATTCTCATAATAGTCATAATCTCCAAATACATATAATTTACATGCAAGTATCAATGTTGCTATTATGCCTATACCAAATAAAATTTTTAAAAATAACATTTTAATCTCTCCTTTAAAATTATTTTTAGGTTCCCTTATTTTTGTATAATTATAACATGACATAAGTTAAAAATCAATATTTTTATGCAATCCTAATACTTTTAATTAGTATAATTTACTCATGAAAAAGACTGCTAGAATTATACTAACAGTCTTTACATTTTTTATTTACTTAGTTGTTTTTTTCTATTAATTATTACTAGTGATCCGGTAGCTGCTATAGAAATTACAAACAGAACAATACTTGTTATAATATTATCTGATGTGTTTGGATTATTAACTACATTTTTTGCTACTATTCCATATTGACTTAAATGAGATGTTTCAAATACTATATAACCATCTTCTATGATAGCAGGTATTGTTTCTTTTATTTCATCATTTGATATATACACTACTTCATATTGATTATATCCTTTTAATTCTTCTGGTAAAGCTATTCTAATTCTCATTTTAGTATCACTAATTTTAATTACTTGGTCGTTTTCTAATACATTTATATCAACTATATATTTAACACTTTTATCTGTTAACTCTTTTTTAACTTCTACAGGTTTAATATCTAGTTTGTAATCTTTACTAACTTCATCTGCAAATTCTATTTTTGCTTTTGTTTCACCTGTACTTTGAATTTCTTTTACTGTGTCTTTTATAGGTTGTTCTGGTTCTCCAGAATTTTTAGTCCAAGAAGCATATAAAGTAACATTTTGATAATACTGAGCTCCAAGTGCATTTTGTATTATTGTATCTTTTTCAACATTTGTTGAGCCATCATTATCCCATTGTCTCCAATAGATATATACATAGTTTTTTCCACTTCCATCTTTTTTTGTGTTCCATCCAGTAAATGTGTATCCTTCTCTTACAGGAACATATGGTAAAAGTGACATAGAAGTTCCTGAATTGCCACCACCTAAATAGTCATATTTATTAGATGTTTTTCCATCAATAGTTCCACCATTTGCATTTAATATTAATACTCTATCATCTCCGATAAAAGTATCTTTAGTATATGTAGCAGTTAAATCAATTGCAACGTCTTTTGCAAAAGAACTTGAATTAATAGAAGTAACAATTTTTCCATCTAAATCCCAACCTTTAAAAGTATAACCTTTTCTTACTGGAACATATTTTGTCAAATCAATTGTTTGAAATTCTGTTATTTTACTTTCCAATGTTAAATTTGCTTTACCATTTATTGTACCCGCAAATGCATCAAAAGTCACATAGTATTTGTCACCATTCTTTAATTCTTTATCTGAAAATTTAGCACTAAGAGTTAATCCATTAGTATATTTAACTTCTTCACCTGTTGACTTATAAAAGTTACCATTACCAGTAAAGAGTGATACTTCTAAATCTTCACTAGCTTTTGTATTTTCTGCCATTTCCCAATGTGAAAATTCAGTTTTACCATTGAAAGGAGTAATTCCTTTTGTTAATTCAGATAATTTAACTGTTGTTTCTCCTTCGGCAACATTAAATCTTACAATTCTACAATATTCACCTTCAAAACAAGCAGTTGCTTCATTAGCAGTTAATACTAATGAATATTTTCCATCATCACTAATTGTTGCGGCATTCACTCTGTTTGAAAAACAAAACAAACATATACCAGCTAAAATAATTGCTACAAAAGTTAATATTTTTTTACTTTTCATTTTTTCCTCCTAAAATTTATTTTCATTTTTACTTTTTTTGGAATTAATTGCTGCTATAGTAATAATTCCAATTGCAGAAATTGCTAAAAATACAAAATATGTTATAACTTCATCTCCAGTTTGTGGGTTTGAAATACTATTTGTATTAGTAACATTTTCTTGTTTTTGATTTATTTCAAATTCTGTTACTGTTTCTTTTCCACCTGCAAATAACACTTTTAATGTATGTTTACCAGTAGATAAAGTTTTTAAATATTCATTTTTTAAGATAATAATTGTACTTCCTGATTTTGAGTCATAATTTGTATTATCTAATAATGTGCCATCTACATATACTTTACCTTCAAATAAGCTATATTCTGCATCTATTCTAAATGTTGCATTTTCTGACTCACCAAATGTATATACTTGATTTGCCCCTTCAATAAATTTATATGTATTTTTCTCTTCTGGAATTTGTTCTTCTGCACTATCATTTTTATACTTAAATACAAAGTTATATGAACACATAGTATAGTAATCTGTTCTTGTTTCATTTATTACTCCTGCAATAGTTCCATCATAGTCTAAAGCAGAACCTGTATATTGAGTATGAACCCCTTTAAAGTTTTCTTCTTTTTTACCATTTGTATTAAGTAATTCAAGTGTAGCCTTCATTTCATCAACATTTCCAACAATTTTAAAAATTGCTTCACTTTCATTGTCTGTTGCTAATAGACCTTCATTGTCTCTTTTGTAATATA
>OIZL01000933.1_pt1 | contig 18287 bp, 11 predicted proteins | sample 1588541 | NCBI WGS metagenome assembly OIZL01 (sample SAMN03283285) | human gut metagenome | biome: human-associated habitat; material: feces | host: Homo sapiens | place: Peru | collected 2012 | reverse complement strand
TAAAATAATATGCCTCTTTGCTCAGGCCAAATTCATCACTGTCATCGGCAAATATGTTTTTGCCATCCTTGGAAAGGGACATGTTGATATGCATTCCCGAACCGCTGACTCCGAATTTCGGCTTCGGCATAAAGGTCGCATGCAGGCCATGTCTTCTCGCGATCGTTCTCACCGTCAGTTTGAAAGTCATAATATTATCTGCCGTGGTAAGTGCCTCATCATATCGGAAATCTATCTCATGCTGTGCCGGTGCCACCTCATGATGGGATGACTCAATCGTAAATCCCATATCCTCCAGTGTCAGCACCATATCTCTTCTGGCATTCTCCCCGAAATCTATCGGTCCCAGATCAAAATATCCTGCCTTTTCGTGTGTGATGGTAGTCGGCATCGCATTTTCGTCAGTATTAAACAGGAAAAATTCGCATTCCGGCCCCACTTCAAAGATATAACCCATCTCCGCAGCCTCTTCTATGGCCTTCTTCAAAATATGCCGCGGATCTCCCTCAAAGGGTTTTCCATCCGGCCGGTACACATCGCAGATCAGGCGGGCTACTTTTCCCTGCTGTGGTCTCCACGGGAAAATTTCCATCGTGTTAAAGTCGGGATACAGAAACATATCCGACTCCTCAATTCTTGCAAAGCCTTCGATCGAAGAGCCATCAAACATGCACTTATTGTCCAGTGCCTTTTCCAGCTGGCTGGAGGTGATGGCAACGTTTTTCATATTTCCGAAAATATCGGTAAACTGAAGACGGATAAATTCTACATCCTCCTCTTCCACCATTCGCATGATGTCCTGTTTTGTATATTCTTTTCTCACGATAATCCTCATTTCTACGCACATTTCCTGAAATGCCGGATTTCCATCCAGTGCGTCCGGACACAAACCCGCGATTGAAAAGCTTTTCAATCCAGTCTCTATTTACGCAAAAAGGCATTCTTATCCCTTCTATGAAATAAGAACACCTTTGTTCTGTAGAACATCATAACAACTATTTTGTGCGTTTGTCAACCCCGCATTTTACAGGTTACTTCTTCGGAATATTTCCCCTCACAGACTCATAAACTGATAAAAAGAAATTCTTATGGGGATATTTTATGAGTTCCAAAACCAAAATTGTCGTGCTTCATGTAAAAGAATTGATCTATACAGGGATATTCGCTGCTCTCGGCATTCTTTTCATCGTCCTGCTCATCATCATGTTCCTGCCGGATGAGGAAAAGAAGGAGACCTCTGCCGTCGTAACGCAGACTACCTCAAACACGTATATTCCCGGTGTATACACCACTTCCCTGATCCTGAACGATAACGTAGTCGAAATCGAAGTAACCGTCGATGAACACAATATCAATTCCGTCCGGCTTGTCAATCTGGATGAAGCCGTAACCACCATGTATCCTCTGATCCAGCCTTCCTTCGAGGATCTGGCCAACCAGATTATCACGCTGCAAAGCCTCGATGGTGTTACATACCCAGAGGAAAGCAAGTATACCTCCATGATCCTGCTTGATGCGATCACCTCATCACTGGAAAAGGCACAAGATACCAATCCATGAATCACAAGGGCCCGCCACCTGCTGCCCATAACCTTGCATCGGGCGGGTCCTTTTTCCAGCCTACAATTCTTCTATCTGTCTGAGCCACAATGCCGCGCTGGCATCCGATGGCATCCTGAGATCTCCCCTCGGCGAAAGTGCCACACTTCCCACCTTGGGACCATCCGGCAGACATGATCTTTTGAACTGCTGTGCAAAAAATCTTTTATAAAAAGTTTTCATCCACTTCCGTATCACTTCTTCCTCATACAGTCCCCGGAATGCCCTGCAGGCAACCCGGTACAGCTTCGCCGGTTCAAACCCGCACCGCAGCATATAATACAGGAAAAAGTCGTGAAGTTCATACGGTCCGACCAGATCCTCTGTTTTCTGGGAAATTGTCCCATCCACAGGCGGCAGAAGTTCAGGGCTGACCGGTGTATCCAGAACGTCCAGAAGAACCTCCTGCAGTTCACACTGATCACAGGTATCGGCATAATACTGTACCAGATGTCGTACCAGTGTCTTAGGTACACCGGCATTGACCCCATACATGGACATATGATCCCCATTGTAGGTTGCCCAGCCCAGGGCTAATTCCGACATATCTCCGGTACCGATCACAAGGCCCCCTGTCTGGTTTGCCAGATCCATCAGAATCTGGGTGCGCTCCCTTGCCTGTCCGTTTTCATAGGTCACGTCATGGAGCTCCGGATCCTGTCCGATGTCCTTGAAATGCTGCGTCACCGATGCGGCGATGCGCACCTCCTTCAAGGAGGCACCCAGCGTCTTTGCCAGCGTCAGTGCATTGTGATAGGTCCGATCCGTTGTGCCAAAGCACGGCATTGTCACCGCCAGGATATTTTCCCGCGGAAGCCCCAGAAGATCAAAAGCCCTCGCGGTCACAAGAAGTGCCAGCGTGGAATCCAGACCGCCGGAAACGCCGATCACAGCAAAAGAACAGTGAATGTGATGAAGCCGCCTTGCCAGTCCTCTCGACTGGATGTTCAGGATATCCTCGCAGCGCTTCAGTCTTCCCGCCGCATCTGCCGGCACAAAGGGATGCGGATCAAACACACGCGTCAGCTCGCATTCCCGTTCCTCCATGTGCACCGGAATCCGGAGATATCCGCTCTCCTGTATCGGAAAGGAGGTCATCCGTCTCCGCTCGTAATTCATTCTCTGCACATCAAAATCTGCATAGACGATCTTGGTCTCTCCGTAGGCATTGTCAAAAATTTTCCTCTCCGCAAGAAGTGAGCCGTTCTCCAGCATCATGACACGGCCGCCGAATACAAGGTCCTGCGTAGATTCCCCGTCTCCCGAGCTTACATAGATGTAATCCGAGAGGGTTCTTGCCGAAACCGACGAGAACAGCTGTGTCCGGTAGGCATCCTTTCCCACGGTCTCGTTGGATGCCGACAGATTGACCATCAGATTCGCGCCGGCGACCGCGTGCTCAATGTGCGGTGCATGGACCGCCCAGGCATCCTCGCAGATCTCGCACGCAATGCGAAGGTCACGAACCGCATCCACCTCCAGAAGGATATGGCTGCCAAACGGAACCTCTGCTCCGTCAAAAAGGATCTCCTGTGCAGAAACAGGCCCCGGTGTGAACTGCCTCGGTTCATAAAACTCCGCATAGTCCGGGAGATACCTCTTGGGAATAAACGCAAGAATCCTTCCGTTCTGCAGAACTGCCGCCGTGTTATAAAGCTTCCCCTTCCACTCCAGCGGAAAGCCGGCAAAGACCAGCGCATCCAGGCCCGTCGTTGCGTCCTTGATGACGCGCAGCGCATCCTCCGCACCGCGAAGCAGCATATCCTGCAGAAAGAGATCATTTCCCGTATAGCCTGTCACAGCAAGCTCCGGAAATGCAATCAGCTTCGCCCCGTTTCCTGCGGCCTCCCGAAGGCACCGGATCATTTCCTTTGCATTCGACTCCGGGTCCGCAATCGTCATGGCAGGCACTACCGCTGCCGCCTTGAAAAATCCATCTCTCATCTGCTGCTCCCTTCCTCCCCATTTTCCCTTCCATTCTTCGTTTCTGCTTTCAGACCAGGGAACAACTCTTCCGCCCATGACCGCAGATCTCTGAATGGAAAAAGAGGCGCAGATTCCTCTGCGCCCTCTCTGACCTGACTCTGTATAACCGGTTATCCGATTGCCGTGACTCCCGAAGCAACCGCAAAGCTTAAGACGCCCATGATGACGCCAGCAAGTGCCACGCCGCCAAGAACCGCAAGTACACTCTTCTTAAAATCCATATCCAGGAAGGATGCCGCCAGCGTTCCGGTCCATGCGCCCGTTCCGGGAAGCGGAATTCCCACAAAAAGAAGAAGCGCAATATAAAGTCCTTTTCCTGCCGTTGCCTTGAGCTTCTCTCCGCCCTTGTGTCCCTTGTTCAGGCAGAAGGAGAAGAATTTGCCGATTACCTTCTTGTCTGCGCCCCATTCCAGCACTCTTCTTGCGAAGAAGAAAATGATCGGAACCGGAATCATGTTGCCGATTGCGATGATAATATACGCCGCCAGCATGTTGAACGAAGGATCCGCTGTGTGAAACGCCTGCGCAATCGGAATTGCTCCGCGCAGCTCAATCAGCGGAACCATGGAAATCACAAAACAATAAAAGTACTTATTCAGCATTTACTATCTCCCTCAGTGCCTGCGTCACCGCAGCCATTTCTTCTTCTGTTCCGATGGTAATGCGGAGATACTCTCCGATCAAAGGCTTGTTCCAGTGGCGGACATAGATGCCGCGCTCCCTGAGCTTTTGGAACAGCTCCTCTCCGGAATGCTCCGGATGTTTTGCAAACACAAAGTTTGCTCTGGAATCCGGGAAAACAAATCCCATTTCCGTCAGATTTTTCTTGAATTTCTCTCTTGTCGCAATGATTCTGGAGGTCAGGCTCCGAAAATACGCCTCATCCTCCACCGCAGCTGTCCCCATCCGGATGGTCTGCAGATTCATTGTATAGGAATTGAAGGAAAACTTCACATCCTTCAGATAAGAAATCAGTTTCTCGTTTCCGATGGCAAATCCGATTCTGGCTCCCGCCATTGCTCTCGACTTGGAAAACGTCTGTACAACCAGAAGGTTATCATATCTGTCAATCAGAGGAAGCGCCGAGGACGCTCCGAAATCGACATAGGCCTCATCCACAATGACGACCTTGTCACGGTTTGCGGAGACAATGCGTTCGATCTCCTCCAAAGGAAGCTCGACTCCCGTGGGTGCATTGGGATTCGGAAAAATAATCCCGCCGACCTCCTCGCCCTTTCCTGCAAAGGAAGGAGAGTCCGGAATATAGTTCTCCGGATCGATCGTAAAGTCCTCCCGAAGAGGAACCATGGTATACGGAATCCGGTAGAGATCCGCCCAGACATCGTAAAAGGAATATGTGATGTTCGGGAACAGGAGCTTCTTTCCTGCTGTAAAGAACGTGAGAAACGACATGGACAGCACATCGTCCGATCCGACTCCCACAAAAACCTGCTCCGGCTGTACCTGATAGCGCTTTGCAAGTGTCCGGACAAGCGGCGCAGCATCCATATCCGGATAAAGCCGCATCGCCGCATAATTCTCCGCAAGCTTTCTGGCGGCGTCCGCAACTCCCGGTGCCGGCGGATACGGGCACTCATTCGTATTCAGCTTGATAATATTCGGATTCTTCGGCTGCTCCCCCGCCACATAGGGCGATACACGCCGTACATTCTCTTCCCAGCTCATTATTGCAGCACCTTCGAGAGGAAATCCTGAAGCCGCTGGTTCTTCGGATGTGCGAAGAATTCCTCCGGCGTGTTCTCTTCCTTGATGGTTCCCTCGTCAATAAAAATCACCTTGGACGCTACCTGACGTGCAAACGCCATCTCATGCGTAACGACCACCATCGTCATGCCGGACTCCGCGAGCTCCGTCATAACCTGAAGTACCTCACCTACCATCTCAGGATCCAGTGCCGAGGTCGGCTCATCAAACAGCATCACCTCAGGGTTCATTGCCAGCGCGCGGCAGATTGCAATTCTCTGCTGCTGACCGCCGGAAAGAGAATGCGGATAAGCATCTGCCTTGTCCTCCAGATTGACGCGGCGAAGCAGCTGCAGCGCCTTCTCCGATGCCTCCTCCTTGCCAAGGAGTCCCAGCTTCACCGGTGCCAGTGTGATGTTGTTCATGATGGTCAGATTGTGAAACAGATTAAAGTGCTGAAACACCATTCCCATTTTCTGGCGGACCTTGTTGATATCCGTATGCGGATCATTGACCTGAACATCATCCAGCCAGACCTCTCCGCTCGTCGGAACCTCCAGAAGGTTCATGCAGCGGAGGAAGGTAGACTTTCCGCAGCCGGAAGGCCCGACCAGAACGATCTTCTGGCCCTTCTCGATTTCATAATTGATTCCCCGGAGGACCTGATTGTCTCCGAATTCTTTCTTCAGATCCTTGACCCGGATCATTGCATTCTTCTCTTCTGCCATGTTATCCACCTCACCGGTTGTCACTTGCGCGCAGCTTTTTCTCCAGAATTCCGAAGAAGAAGGACAGGATTTTCACAACCACAAAGTACATTGCTGCAGCTCCAAGAAGAGGCATCATGTATTCGTAGGTTGCGGACGACACCTGATCCGAAGCATGCGTCAGCTCGGAAAGTCCGACGGCTCCTGCGATGGACGTCTCCTTCAGCAGAGTGATGAACTCATTCAAAAGAGACGGGAAACAGTTCTTGAACGCCTGCGGCAGAATGACTGCCAGCATGGTCTGCATCTTGGTGAGTCCAAGAGAACGCCCGGCCTCCATCTGTCCGTCATCCACCGACAAAATGCCGCCTCGAATGATCTCAGCAACATACGCGCCGGAGTTGATTCCGAATGCCATCACTGCAACCAGGACCTTGTTCTTCGAGGTCGCCATGATCACGTTCCACATGATCAGGAGCTGGATCATCGTCGGCGTTCCGCGGATTACATCAATGTATACATATGCAATTCTGGAAAGAAGGGTTCTCTTTCCCTCCTTCGTCCGCTGCATATTCAGAAGGCACGCAGCGGTACCCAGAAGAAGACCCAGAAGTGCCGCAAAAAGCGTCACCTCCAGAGTATTGCCCAGTCCCTTCACATAGAGCTGCCAGCGGTTGTTCTTAATAAAAGCTTTAAAAAACTGATTGGCTAATTCTGACATGGTATTCCTTCACCCTTGAACGGTTTCTCTTTTGATGCTGATTTATTGTACCCTCTTACCCTGTGTTTTGAAAAGAGGGTGAGGAGCATCTTGCTTCTCACCCTCTCCGAATCCGGTACAGACATTATGTCGGAAACCAGATACTTGTGATTCTGTCTTGTTATTCTGCCTCGTAATTGTTGACGTACTGTTCCAGAAGCTGATCGTAGGTTCCGTCTGCCTTCATGTCTGCAAGAGCACCGTTGATGGCATTCAGCATGACTTCGTCATCCTTGGGCATTGCGATACCGTACTGCTCCACATCGAAGTTAAAGGTGGAGCCCTCTACCAGCTGAATTTTGTCCGAGTACTGGGAAAGGAAGGCTTCGCCGGGGACCTGGTCGATGACGACTGCATCATCCTTGCCGTTTACCAGATCAAGGACCGCCTGATTGAAGCTCTTTACGGAAACAACTGCACCGTCATTGATGCCGCGTGCAACTGTCTCACCTGTCGTTCCGCCCTGTACGCCGATGGCCTTGCATGCCTTCAGGTCATCCTCCGTCTTCACCTCAGAGTCGATCGGAAGAAGAACTGCCTGTGTTGCATCGTAATAAGGATCCGAGAAGTTTACGGCTTCCTTTCTCTCATCTGTGATAGTCATGCCGGTTGCGCCGCAGTCGATCTTCGTGCCGATTGCCGGAACAATTCCGTCAAAATCCATATCCTCGATGACAACCGATACGCCGAGACGCTTTCCGATCTCGTTCATCATGGCAACATCGAAGCCGGTGACGTTGTTCTCATTGGAGGTAACTGCCTCAAAATTGTCGGTGCCGTCTCCCACATACTCAAACGGAGGGAAGGTTGCGTTCAGGCCAACCGTCAGCTCTCCATCGGAAAGGTACTTGGAGCCGGACAGATCTGCAGCTGCGCTTTCTGCTGCCTCTGTGGTTGCTTCTACCTCTGTAGAAGCTGCTTCTGCTTCCGTGGTTGCTGCCTCTGTGCTCTCGGAAGAGCTTCCGCATGCACCAAGGCCTAATGCCATTGTTCCTGCAAGTAAAACTGCTAATGCTTTCTTCATAATATGCCTCCTCTTATTGCTGCAAGCGCTGTATGCGCTCTGCATAATATACATCTTTTCCGGTAAGTTACAACCCCGCCGCTTTGGTTTCTTTTCGATATCAACGGCTGATGAATAGTATAATATGCATTTTTATTCACATATGCAAGAGAAAATACAACGAATATCGAATTTTATACAGTCTTATCTTCGTCATTTTCACAAACTATGCAGTTCCTTCTGGCCATCCGTGTGTGCAAAGGCCATCCTGCGGATCAGCTTTTCTTCCTTCGGGAACTTTTCCAGCAGCTCCTTCTGATCCACAAGCCGGAAGCCTTCATAATGAAAGTTCGGCATGGTCGCGCAGCTCATCAGCGTATAGCTCTCAGGGTTCAGGTTTTCTGCTCCGAAGATCGCCCCCTTCGGAACAACCACCATGGGCTCTTCTCCTTCCCCGCAACCAAGCTTCCTGCACTCGCAGGTTCCGTCCGGATTCAGAAGCCACAGTGCCACACCGCACCCCTCATGGAAATACCAGATCTCATCGCAGTCAATGACATGGAAATGCGAGATATCCTCCTGTCCCAGAAGGAAATAAATCGTTCCTCCCATCACCCGTCCATCCTTCGAGCTTCCGTATTCGGCCGGTGCCGCATAGACCTCGGAAAACCAGCCGCCCTCCGTATGTACCTCCAGATGAAGCCGGTCAATCCAGCTCTGCATTCTGGCCTTGACTGCTTCCGTTGTCATTGCATCGGTTCCCTTGCCTGCTGTCTCCCCGATCTTTGTCTCCATGCTCTCTGACCCTTTGTTCATATGGATTTACCTCCTGATCTATTTCCAGATTTTCACCTTTGCGTAAAATCTTCCCTTTCTTGTCTGAGCTCCCGCTCCGAGATATTGAAATTTGCCATGCCCTCTCACCGAGACACGGCTGCCCGGCTTCAGGTCATACCCGCCGGAGAAGGCCGTCCGCCCGTCCACAAAAACAAGCTCCTGCTCCACGAGCTCCTGCGCCTTTCCGCGGGAGAGATGATAAACCATGGCAAGAATCGCATCAAGCCGCTCCGAAGAGACAGAGCCTTCCCGCTCCTCGAATTCCGGACGAATCGTGCAGGACGATGCCGGAACCGGATGACACACAACGCTCGTGTGCCGGATCCGGATCAGCTCCGAACAGATTAGCTCTGCATTCTCCTTCATCACGAACAGATAAGCATTTTCGGAATCGGTCAGAATATCTCCGATCCGGTCTCTTTCCAGTCCAAGATTCATCAGTGCTCCCAGATAATCCCGGTGCGTCAGCTCATCGGCAAATTTCCGGTTCACCGGCCGGACCTCCATGCAGGAAACCACCTCCGGCTCTGCTTCCTCCTGAAGAAGAAAGCTCTCGCGGTCCAGATAATCCGGAAGAAAGCACAGAACTCTTCGCTCCGCCTCTTCCCAGCCTCCGTAAAGAATCCACGGAACTCCCTGATAAATTCCGGAGCTTTTCGTCTCATCCTGCGGATCCACTGCATTCTTCCCGGCAGCCTCCAGAAACTCCGCCTGCTCCGATGCCGCAAGAAACTGCGTATGTGTTACAAAATTTCCCTGATATGCCTTTTGCGAAAGTTCTTTGACTCTTTTAGTCAATATCGTATTGTCCATATTTTTATTTTACCCGGATCTCCTTCTGCAGATGGAACGAATAGATTATCTTCTCCGTCACGGGAAGCTGCAGCATCTTCGACAACGCTTCCGCATAATAATTCAGCTGCACCTGATATCGTTCTGAAAGCTGCTCTGCATATTTTACGTGATCCGTCTTGTAATCCACAATAACCACATGGCGATCTGCACCCTCGCCTTCTATCAGAAAGGCATCGATAATACCCTGAATCAGAATGGTCTCCTCTGCAGGAAATTCTGGATTCAGACGGTTCGCCGCAATTCCCAGAACAAAGGGCTGCTCCCTTTGAAGAAGTCCTTTCTGATCTGCCCCGGCCATCCGCGCCGCAATTCCGGAGGAAAGGAACGGAAGAAAGACCGCCGGCGTCAGCACTCCGGCATATTCTCTCGGAATGGTTCCATCCGCCAGAAGCTGCGACACGCGGCCCTCAAACTCTGCGGCGGTCACCTCGCCCGGCTCTCTCCAGACATGGTAGTTGATTTTCTCGCACATACGATGAATGGCGGTTCCGCGCGCGCTTCCCATCAGAGCTCTGCCGGACTGCCGGTTCTTCTCCGGAAACAGACTGTCTGCACCCTCGCCCGGCTGAATCAGCTCGCTTTCTTCCAGCATGGCCGCCCGTTTCAGTTCTGTCACCGTGGTTTTTGTGTACAGTCCCTTAAGATTTTCATGCGGATACCGGTAAGAGAATCGCTTCTTCAGTGTGCCGGCAAGTGCCGGATCCGGAAGGACCTCTGCTCCGCCGTCCTCCATCAGGTGTAGGGTCCGGAGAAGCTCTCCCTGGGCGGCCTGATTTTCCACCTCCGAAAGCCGAAGATCCGAAATCGCAACCTTACGGAGCCGGATGGGCTCTTCCCCTTCTGCCTTCAGCGCCTCCATGCTGTCCAGAATCAAAGGGAGAAATCCGGATGCGGACCGGATCAGCGAGGCCGGCAGGTGCTTCACAGGAAGGCTTACCGAAGCCATATCCATCGCAACCTTCTTCTCTGCGCGGGCGCCGTCACGGACAAAGCCGGTCAGAATCAGCTTTTCCTTCGCTCTTGTCATGGCAACATACAGAACGCGAAGCTCTTCTCCGAGTGCATCCCTTGTGATCTTGGAGGCCACCGCCTTCTGCCGGAGCGTCTGTCTGCTGCTCCGAAGCTCCGGCACCACAAAGCTGACGCCAAGCCCTGCATCGGTATCGGTAATCAAATCTCCCCGCACGTCGCGCGAGAACGGATGCCTTGCACCAAGACCGCAGACGAAGCAGATCGGATACTCCAGTCCTTTGCTCTTATGGATGGTTGTCAGACGCACAACATCTGCATTTTCATCCAGAACATTTGCTTCCCCGTAGTCCACGTTGTATTCATGCATCTGATCGATATAACGAAGAAAGCGAAACAGTCCGGCATAATCTCCCTGTTCAAAGGCCTCCGCCTTCACGAGCAGGGAATGGAGATTAGCCGCTCTTCTTGCTCCCGCGGGGAGTGCCCGGACATAATTCTCGTATCCCGTGCTGCGGATCAGCTCACTGATCAGCTCATGGATCGGAGTGGATGCCATCTTCTCCCGGTATCCGGAGAGCCAGGAAAGAAACTGCCTGCAGTGCTCCCGGAGAACCGGAGAAACCTCCATGGCGGCAGCACTTCCTGCCTCTTCCGGAGCCGGATCTCCTGCTGCCGCGAGCACGCAGTCGTACAGGAGCTTGTTTTCCCACGAATTCTTCTGCTCGTTCTGATCGTCCTCCCGGGGATAGAGGCTCCGCAGGCTTCCGATTTCATCCAGCGTAAAGCCGCCAAAATATCCGCGGAGCACGCCGTACAACGGGATATCCTGCCTTGGATTGTCGATGACGCGCAGCGCCTGCAGGACCGCACGCACCTCCTCCGCTGCAAAATATCCTCCCTTGTACTCCAGGTACAGAGGAATTCCCTCCTTCTCAAAAATCTCACGGAAGGCATCCTGCTTGCCGGAGGTCGATCGAAGCAGGATCACAATATCGCCGAATCTGGCGGGGCGAAGCTCTCCTGTCTCCTCGTCCGTGACAGGAAGGATGCCCACGATTTCCCGGATTCTCTGCGCCACCGCAAGAGCCTCCTTACGCGCGGAAGGGAGCATGGCAATCTCTTCCTCCGCCTCGTTCTCTCCTCCATCCTCCGAACGAAAATCTCCGGAATCGGAATTTCCCGAGTCAAAATTCCCGGAGTCGGAAGTCCCGAAATCGGCATCTCCTGCATCGCCTGGTGCTCCGTCCACCAGAAGAAGCTCCGTCTGATACACATTCTCCGACTGAGGGTAATGCGCGCCAACCTTTAAGGATACCGTCTCATCGTAGTCGACACCCCCGATTTCACGCCGCATGAGCTTCGTAAAGACCGCATTTGCCGCATCCAGAACCTCCTGCCTCGATCGGAAATTCTGATCCAGATCAATTCGCTCCGTCTGCGGATCGTCCTGCCGGTAGGTTGCAAACTTCTCCTCAAAAATCTCCGGCCTTGCATTCCGGAAGCGGTAGATGCTCTGCTTCACATCGCCCACCATGAAACGGGCATAGCGGCAGCTTTCGCCTCCGCGCTCTCCCGCTATGGCCGACAGAAGGAGCTCCTGCACCTCATTGCTGTCCTGATATTCGTCAATCAGTATTTCGTCAAAATAATTCCGGTATCCCTCGGCAGCTTTCCGAAGAACAAAGCTTCCATCCTCCTGTCTTTCCAGGAGAATCTCCAGTGCCATGTGCTCCAGATCCGAAAAATCAATGACATTCTTCTCCTTCTTGACCTGCTGCAGGAGCCTTCGGTAGCCAATTGTCAGAGAAATCAGTGTGGAAAGAGGCTTCTCCGCCCGCTGCATCTCGTACACCGTAAGAGACGGATCCTCTTCAATATGATCATGAAGCGTATCCAGTCTTTTCTTCAGCTGCTTGCGAAGCTCTTGTACATCGCTCTTTCTCTCTTCGTTAATTCCCTGCTTCTCTGCGCCCCGGATCACAGGGAGCTTCGCCAGAGAATAAGAAGAAACCTCCAGAAGCCTCTCTCGAAGACGCTTCCGGTCCGTTTCGTTCTCTGCTTCCTTTGCGAGAGCATCCAGCTTCCCGAAAAGCTCACTTTCCTCCTTTTCCAGAAGCTCCAGGTACGGAAACGGACCGTCCGGAAGTCCGGCAATGCGGACCATTGCCTCGTGCAGCATGGACAGCTCCGGCAGATTTGCTGCTTCCTCCCGAAGAATCTCTCCATACCAGGGGCTTTGAAACAGCTCCTCCTCGCTTTCCACATGGTAATCTTCCCTTCGCTCCTCCAGCCACACCTCCGGATACGGATGGGAGTCCGCCGCCTCATACAGCATCCGGATCAGATCCTCCAGATGCTCACTGTCCTTTGCCGGGCAGAAATACTCCACGCACGCCGCAAAATCCGGCTCCTTTTCCTCAAACTTCTCTTCCAGAAAGCGCTTCATCACATCCTTTTTCAGAAGCACATTCTGCGTATCATCCATCTGACGAAAGCCGGGATCCAGATCAATTTCACTGAAGTTGTTCCGAAGAAGAAAAGTGCAGAAGCTGTCGATGGTCGTGATCTGTGCATGGTGAAGGAGGGTCTCCTGCCGCTGCAGATGGCGGTCTCCCGGATTTGCCTCAAGTCTTGCGGAAACGGCACGGGCAATGCGCTCTCTCATCTGCGCCGCAGCCGCTCTTGTAAAGGTCACAACCAGAAGGCGGTCAATGTCAAGAGGATGCTCTCCCTCGCTGATCATCCGCACAATGCGTTCCACCAGAACAGCGGTTTTGCCGCTTCCTGCCGCTGCAGATACCAGGACATTGTGATTTCGTGCATTCAGGACTTTTTTCTGTTTTTCCGTAAATTCAATTGCCACGCCGCACTCCTTGTTTTGTCAAAGCTCTCTGTATTCGTACCCGGGAATTCTCACGTCGAAGCCGCACACATTCCGATACGGGCAATAGCTGCAGGCTGTATAGTCCGCATTCTGCCGGATCGGAGAAGCATCCACTCTTCCATCCAGAATATCCTGTGCAATCGTGCAGAGCTTCTGCCGAAGCTCCTCCTGCAGCGCATCGTACTCCTCCTCCGACAGCACCTTGCTGGATGAGGAAACGCCGCCCTTTTTCAGAAGCTTCACCGGAATCACGGAGGAGGACAGCGCTCCTTCCGAAAGATCATGATCGAGATGCTCCAGAACCTCCTGATCATTTCTTACCAGTCCGCTTGGACGAAGGCTGCTCCGAAGGCACTGCAGCTCCATATCTCTTGCGGATTCCTCCCTTCCGGAGAGCAGCTCGGAAAGGACCCCATCCGCCTCTTTTGCCTTCAGCATCGGATCGTCAAAATGATAATAGAGCATGGCCGCAGGAATCACAGTTGTCCCCGGCCTTTGCTTCTCCAGAAACCGGACCTGCGCATCCATATACAGCATCAGCTGAACCCGGATTCCGGCCCTTATTTTCTCAGGGTCCAAATCCTGCAGCCCGGACTTGTAATCCACAATTTTAACCAGAAGCTTCCCATCCGCCCGGCACAGATCCACCCGGTCAATCCGCCCCTGCAGAACAAGAATTCCTCCTCCGGGAAGCGTATAAGTCAGTTCTCCGTTTCTTCCAAAGGACTGCTCCAGATAGGCAGGCTCAAAGTCCCCCTTCTTCAGCTGGTACTGAAGCGTATCCACCGTCCGCTCCAGAATCTGCTGCAGGCGTTTTACCTGATAGCTGCTGCGCGCCGTGGCATACAGAATCTGATCATGATAGCCGCCCGCCGTCTCGGAAAAGGCCTGCCTTGCCAGCGTATGCCCTTCCTCCTCGGAATATTCGGACCACAGGATCCCTTTTTCCTTCAGAAGCTGACCGAACCGCTGAATGCTCTCGTGAAGGATCGTTCCGGAGTCCCTGGCTTCAAAGGTATACTCCTCTCTCTCCTGAAGCCGCAGCGCATACCGAAGGTACTGGCGAAGATAGCACTGCGCCGCCGTTTCCAGCCGCGTAACAGAGCCCTGTATTCTCTTCTGATACAACAGCTCTGCCGTCTTTTCTGTGATCGGGATCGGGCGGTAATGAAGAAAGGCCGCCTCCCGAAGCTTTCTGGTTTCCTCTCCTGCAAGAAGCCCGTAAATTGTCAGGAATTCCCGCTCCTTTTCGCGCTCCCTCAGGTACAGTCCGTCCGCATAATCGCGAATGGCGCCTGCCAGGTACGTCCCGGCATCCGCAGCAGAAGCAAGCTGCATCGACGCAGGAAGCTCCTCCGGGATCTCAACCGGAGCCTTCGGAAACATCTGCCGGAGAAGCCCGATGAGATAGGACGGCCGAAGGCTTCCTCCGTCCTCCGCCGTCTTCACATAGGAGACGTAAAGAAGATCCCTGGGCTTCGTCAGGTTCATATACAAATACAGTCGCTGGATGTACATCTGCTGTCTCGGCGTCGGGGCAAGCTCCGCCCCGCTTCCGGAGAGCACATTGGTTTCCTGAAGAAATTCGCGGTCCAGATCGGAAATCAATCCGCCCTTGGAGGATCCCTGCGGAATGTTTCCATCGTTCACCCCGAGGAAAAACAGGACCTTCACCTCCGACAGTCTGGTCCGCACCATATCGCCGGCAAGAATCCGGTCCACCTGCTGCGGAAGCGTCCCAAGACGGATCTCTTCAAAGCCGGCTTCCACCAGCTCCAGGAAATCTGCAGCCGAAATTTTCTCATCCCCGAGAAGATCATACAGCTCCTCCAGAAGATGAAGGATCGCATCATAGATCTGACGGTACTCCATGGCAGCCGCCGTCTCTCCTCGCTTCTCCAGTTCCTGCGCCCGCTCCTCCATCTGCTCTCCCGCATCGATGGCAGCAAGGAAGTCGTACAGTGCCTTTGTCCGTTCCAGGGCGTTCGCTCTTCCCAGGCTCTGAAGGGAGGAAAGCTGTGCAAGAACCCGGGTCCGCATCGGCTCATACGCATCATCGAAGGCGGTCTCCCAGCGCTTTCTGGAAGCAATTCCTCTTGCAAGGCAGTAATTCTCGAGACGATCCACCTCATCCTCCGAAAGCCCGGTCAGACCGCTTCGAAGATACCGGAACATGGTTTCATAGGAATAATCCCCGCCTCCGATTTCCAGTGCCCCGCGAATGGTTTCCGTCAGTGGATTCTGCAAAACAGAACGGTTTGTATCCAGATACACCGGAATTCCCATCCCTGCAGCACAGATCCGGATGTCATCCTCATAAGCCGACAGATTGCCGCTGACAATCGCGAAATCCCGGTAATGATATCCCTTTTCGGCAATCAGCTCATGAATCTTCCGGAACATCTGGCGAACCTCTGCCGCCGGATTGCTCGCAAGCACCAGGTGAACCGGAAGCTCCGCTGCGTCCTTCCGGTATGCGCGGACCGGATAGCGAAACAGCGATTTTTCCAGATGTGCCAGGGCAGGGTTTCCCGCAAAGCGGGGAGGCACCGCTCTTTTCGTCTCATCCCCGATATACCAGTCTTCTTCATGCGGGATTCCGCCCTTCCCTGCCATTTTGCAGATCTGAGCGATGGTTTTCCTTGTCAGATAGAAAAGATCCTGCTCCTCATAGGCCTCCCCCTGCATTACGCTGCGGATCGGCGTTCCGCCGTCTTCCGCATAGTCCAGAGAGAAAACCACCTCTCTGGCATTCTGCATCAGTGCAAGAAGAACGCGGTTCTGCACCGGCGTAAAGCCGGTAAACCCGTCAAAAATGACAATGCTCCTGCGGATCAGTCCGGAGCGCGGAATGGCCTCCGCAAGGAGGTCAAGCGTTTCTTCGCCGGTGATATAACGGTTCTTCCGCTCCTCCAGAAAAGCCTCGTACAAAAGCTTCAGATCGAGAAGCCTTGCTGCAAGACCTCCCTGCCCTCCTGCTGCCGCACCCGCCGCAAGGTTTCCTGCCCCCTCCGGGGTAATCCCATACTGCATGAATTCCGAAATGACCGACTTGATCTCCGCAATCATGCCGGGTCTCTCAACGCCGTTTCCAAGAACCGTCAGATCCTTCCGGCAGCGCGACACCAGTCTCCGGAGAAGGAGTGTTTTGCCCATGTCATCCAGAACGCCCCGCTCGTCCGCACCCACCTCCTCGAAGATGCGGTGCGACAGACGACCGAAGGAAAGCACGTCCACATTCAGAATTCCGCCGCACTCTCCTGCCGCCAGAACCATTTCCTTCTGCGTCTGCATCGTGTACTGATCCGGCACAACCACCAGAAAATTCACAGAAAAATCCTGCCGCGCCAGTGCGTCCCGCGCGTACTGCATCACCCGCTTATGAAGCTCACTGCTTTTTCCGGCGCCGGAAGCACCCAGACAGAATCGATAACCCATGGCATCCTCTCCCGGCCGCAGTCCTCTGCTCTGCGGCCTTTTCATATCTCTTTATCTTATCGCAGATCCCCCCGTCCTGCACGAATTGTCCGTTAGAAACGTGCGCCGCTAGGCGCATGCAAAAAAGCGTCCCCTGATCTGCACACTGTGCAAACCAGGAAACGCTCTGTTTTTCGTTTCTTCCCCGCAAACCGGTGCAGCTTTCGTGCCCGGACGGCTTTTTTAAGCCTTGCGGTTCTTCTTATACCTTGCAGATTTTCTTATGCCTTGCGTTTTTTCTCTGCTTCGTCAGCGAAATTCTCGCCCTGATGAATCTGGAGATCCACGCCGGTTGCGTTGGGGCCTTCCTCCTCGAAGTTGTAATCCTTACCGGGCAGAATCGCATTCAGCAGGATACCAACGAGAGATCCGGTTGCAAGACCGGAGAAGCTGACTGCACCAAAGGTGATGGCACCTGCAGCGGAGTAGTTGATACCGATGGACAGCACCAGGATCAGAGCTGCGATCAGAACGTTGCGGCTCTTGGCGAAATCAACATGGGTCTCAACCAGGTTCCGGACTCCGACTGCGGAAATCATTCCGTAAAGGACCAGGGAAATGCCGCCAATTGTTGCGGAGGGCATAACCTCAATGATTGCTGCGAATTTCGGGCAGAAGGAAAGCACTGCCGCAATGACTGCTGCCAGACGAATGATTGCCGGATCGAAAACCTTGGTCAGTGTCAGAACACCGGTGTTCTCACCATAGGTTGTGTTTGCCGGAGCTCCGAACAGAGAAGCCAGTGTGGTTGCAAGACCATCGCCGCACAGAGTTCTGTGAAGTCCGGGATCCTTGATATAGTTCTTTCCGACGGTGGAGGAGATGGCGCAGATATCGCCGACGTGCTCCATCATGGTCGCGATGGCGAGGGGAACGATGGTGACGCAGGCGGTGACGAGCATGCCGGAATCGAAGTTGCCGGAGAGCAGGCCGAAGACGGTGGCTTCCTTGTGGACGGGGAGGCCGATCCATGCCGCCTCGCTGACCTTCTGCGCAACGACGGCGCGGGAAGCGGGGTCGACTATCATGGAGACAACGTAGGAGGTGAGGACGCCTATGAGGATGGGGATGATCTTTATCATGCCCTTGCCCCACATATTGCAGGCGATGACCACGACTATCGCGACGACCGCGACGAGCCAGTTGGCTTCGCAGTTATTGATAGCGGAGGAGGAGAGGATCAGGCCGATGGCGATGATGATGGGGCCGGTGACGATCGGGGGGAAGAAGCGCATGACCTTCTTCACGCCGACGCTCTTGATTACTGCAGCGAGGATGACATACATAAGGCCGGAGACTGCGACGCCGAAGCAGGCGTAGGGCAGCAGCTCGGCTTCGCCGTTGGGAGCGATTGCCCAGTAACCGGCGAGGTAAGCGAAGGAGGAGCCGAGGAACGCGGGAACTTCGCCCTTGGTGATAAGGTGGAACAGCAGCGTGCCGAGACCGGCAAACAGCAGCGTGGTGGCAACGTCAAGTCCGGTCAGTGCGGGGACGAGCACGGTC
>OIZL01000932.1_pt1 | contig 18287 bp, 17 predicted proteins | sample 1588541 | NCBI WGS metagenome assembly OIZL01 (sample SAMN03283285) | human gut metagenome | biome: human-associated habitat; material: feces | host: Homo sapiens | place: Peru | collected 2012 | reverse complement strand
GCCAGAATACTCACCGCCGCATTGACGATCTGCTCGAGCACCTGGGATATGGAGGTGTGCGTCATGGATCTGTGCGCCTGAAAATACCCCCTGAACACACCGAGAAATCCCGAAAAGAAGATCGTGGGCGCGAGCACCCGCAGCGCCGTCACAGCATTGGGATTCTTGCTCACAAAATACGGTGCGCAGACAAAGGTCAAAAGGGAGGCGACACCTCCCACGATCAGCACATATAAAAGCGCACACTGAAAAACCCTCTGCGCATTCCGGTATTCGCGAAACGCCAGGCGCTGCGCGATCACCTTGGAAATTGCAGAAGGAATACTGTACGAAGAAATCAGCAGGATGATCGTATACATATTGATCGCTGCCGTATAATAATTGTTGCCCTCCAGACCGAGAATACTCAGCAGAGGGCTGCGATAGATCAGGCTGATGACCTTGACGAGCATCCCTGCCGCCGCCAGGATCCCAGCCTGAAATACGAAACTGTTTTTACGCTTCTGTTCGCCCATATCTTTTATCCAATCAGCCAGTCATACATCTCCTGATATTTCTGTGCGGATACATGCCATGAAAAGTCTGCCGCCATGGCCCTGTCAATGATCTTATTCCACTCTCTCTTTTTATCATAGTAGATATGCTCTGCGTAGCGGATCGTACCGAGCATCTCATGTGCGTTATAATTCGTGAAACTGAAACCGGTTCCGGTTCCCTCATATTCATTGTAAGGCACTACCGTATCCTTGAGACCGCCCGTCTCACGCACGATCGGAACCGTACCGTATCTGAGCGACATCAGCTGGCTCAGTCCGCACGGCTCAAACAGGGACGGCATCAGAAATGCGTCGCTCGCCGCATAGATCTTGTGGGACAGCGGATCCGAATAGTAGATGTTCGCCGCTACCTTGCCATGATATTTCCAGTCAAAGTGACGGAACATATTCTCGTAGCGCTCCTCTCCTGTTCCGAGCACCACGATCTGCACGTTATCCTGACAAAGCTCATCCATGATATACGCGATCAGGTCGAAGCCCTTCTGATCTGTCAGTCGGGAAACGATTCCGATCAGCATCGCCTTGTCATCCTGCTTCAGTCCGACTTCCTCCTGAAGCGCCCGCTTGTTCTTGATCTTCTCTTTCCGGAAGTTCACCGCATTGTACCGGTATTCGATATTGGCGTCTGTCTCCGGATTGAACTCGTCATAATCGATTCCGTTCACGATACCGCGGAGATCTCCCGCTCTCGCTCTGAGAAGTCCATCCAGTCCTTCCCCGTAGAAAGCTGTTTTGATCTCCTCCGCGTAGGTGCTGCTCACCGTTGTGATCGCGTCCGCATATACCAGACCGCCCTTGAGCAGATTGGCGTCCTTGTACGCCTCCAGCTTGTCGGAAGTAAAATAGTAATCCGGCAGTCCGGTGATCTCCTTCACATCCTGCACGCTCCACTTTCCCTGGAATTTGAGATTGTGGATCGTCATTACCGTCTTGATCCCGCGGTAGAACTCACCACCCTGGAATCTCTCTTTCAGGTATACCGGGATCAGTCCGGTCTGCCAGTCGTGACAGTGGATCAGATCCGGTCTGAAATCGATCACGGGAAGGATCGATAATGCCGCCTTACAGAAAAAGGCGTATTTCTCGATCTCAAAAAGTGCATTATCGCTATATGGCTTGAAGCCGTTAAAATAACTCTCATTGTCAATGAAATAATACTTGACGCCGTCCACTTCCGCTTCCAGGATCCCCACATATTCTTCTTTCCAATGGAAATCCATATAAAAATGCGTCTTATAAGTGAGTTTATCCTTCATCTCCTGCTTCATACAGGTGTACTTCGGAAGGATGACACGTACATCATAATACTGTTTATCCAGACACTTAGGCAAAGACCCAACCACATCTGCCAAGCCGCCCGTCTTGATAAATGGCACTCCCTCTGATGCAACAAACAAAATATTCTTCATGTATAGCCCTCCACTGTCTGATGCGGGCATTGCCCACCCCATAAAATCGAACTCTTTATGGTATAGTATACAATATTTTGCTTTCCAATAAAAGGATTATTTTTAATCCCGGTACTGCAGACGGATCTTATCCGCGATAAGGGCGATAAATTCCGAGTTGGTCGGTTTTCCCTTTCCGGTGTTGATCGTATAGCCGAACAGACCGTCCAGCGTCTCCATCTTTCCTCTCGACCAGGCCACCTCGATCGCATGACGGATCGCTCTTTCTACACGGCTCGGCGTCGTCTGGAACTTCCCCGCGATCGTCGGATACAACACCTTGGTAATGGAGCCCAGCATCTCCACATCCTGTACGGACATCATGATCGCTTCCCGCAGATACTGATATCCTTTGATATGTGCCGGCACCCCGATCTCATGGATCATATCTGTAACATCCTTCTCCAGGTCTCTTACCACAGGCGGCTGTGTCTTTGCAAAAACAACCTTCTCCTGTGCGCTTTGGCTTCCTTGTGTCTCTTTTCTCTCTTCGGTATCTACTGTGATCATAATCTGAAAAGATTTGTTCGCGTCTATCAGGCTCTGTAAAATCCGGCTGACCTGCTTCTCGTCCTGTACGTCTGTTACATTTACTGTCTCCATAGGTTTTGTTTCCTCCGTCATTTCCCCTTTTACTGTTTTATTTTCAAGAGTATTATAACGAATCCCGTCGCACTATGAAACCTTTAGGCATCGCCCTCTCACCCCTTCTGCTCCTCATGTTCCTTTACATACTGCAGAAATTCTTCGGTCTTCGACCAGTATCTGACACCCCAGTTCTCAAAATTCCACTCTTCCATATAGTCGTTACACTCGTAGTCGATATAGTATAAAATACCATTCTGCACAATGAAGTTGGTCGGGAAATAATCGATATTCGTCCCTGCCCGATACAGTTTTTCGCACATTCCGCGCACCTGTGCGATACAGTGGTGCACCGGAATGTCCTTTCTGACCATATCGTACACTGTGTCTCCCTCGATGTACTCCTTCAGGATCCGCTCATTTTCCACATCGATATCCAGAAGTTCCGGCATAGAGATCCCGATCCGGCAAAGCCTCTCGTAATCGTTTCTCTCCGCCTCGATCTTATTGCCGAACTGATAGTAGGCGCAGGGTTCGTGGTGGATCTGCTTTAACACATACTCCCCCTCCTTATCTGACGCGAGGTAGGAATATCCTCCCTTTCCCTTGCCGAGCATCCGCCGTATCTCAAACTCCCTGCCGTTTACCGTCATGATCTGCCTCATATCTTTTTCCATCCTTTCTACCTGTTCTTTCTGTTGATCCAGACTGCAATGCCGCATACGGCGATCGCCACGATCAAACCTACACAGATCCATACGCGTCCTGTCCGTTCATTTACTCTGCACACCCGCATCTAAAAATCTAAAATGCAACCATTTACAACTGCTCAAATCTGGCTGCGCCTTTTCGCATGATCCACCCTCTCAGCATACCGGCTGCCACGCCAAACACGATCAGGCAGATCGTCAGAAATCCGACGCTCCCGATCTGCTCCCCGCAGAAAATATAAAGTGCTCCCACAAGGACTAATAAAAACCAGCCGCCGAAAATAACGATCACCACACCGAAATTCTGCTTGATGGCGGCGACCTCCGAAGTCCAGTTCAGCTTCGGATTTCTCAGGTTCAGCGCCAGGCCTGCCGTATCGTTCAGATACCCATACGCCAGCATTACAAGGCACATCAGCATGCCGTTTATCAGGTCAAACCCAAATACGATCCACGCACACACCGCACAGAAGATCGCCGGGATTCCCGTCAGCAGCATGGGAAGCTCCAGTTTGCTTTTCAGGATCTGTCTCGTCGTAACGGGCAGCGACCTTGCGATCCAGAGGTTCTTTCCCTCCAGTGTGACGGACACGATGGAAATATCGTTCATGGAAACCGCTGCGCACATTCCCGCTGTGACGATGACAACGATCAGATCAAAACTCACACTCTCTCCAAACAGTACGATCATTCCTTCAACATTCGGTCCGATCAGCTGCCGGATCCACACACTCTTGACCAGCATCACAATTCCTAAGATGACCATGAAAAACGTGCCGAGCGCACAGTTTAATATATACGTCGGGCTTGCCAGAAAACGCGCCGCCTCCTTCCACAGAAGCGCGCTCCGGATACTTCTCACCCTGCTTGTCCTTTCCTGATACCGTACCCGCTTTATCTTGTCCGGCGTCGTGGCGATCCGCAGAAAACTCCGCCCCATCACCACAAGCGTCACGGCCAGAAGCAGCAGGACGCAGGCTGTCGTCACAAGCACGGACAGCGGATTTCCGGTCGCCGCATTGCCAAGGAGATACAAAACCTTAGCCTTACTCTGAATGACGTCCGCGGCTTTCACTGAATTCTGCGCCAGTTCTCCCAGAAACGCGTTCGCCCGGAAATAGACAAAATAATATGCGGTCATAAACGCCAGCGACACAAAAACGGTCACCAGACTCTTGTGCTTTAACTTTCCGTTGATGTTCGCAACGACCCAGCCAAGAATACAGGAAAGGATCAATACGAACACCGAAATCAGCAGCCCATACCACAGAGGCGCCAGCACCCTGCCGACTGTCAGCTCTTCAAAAATATAATAGATGACTACCGCCGGCACATACACGATCATACTGTACAATAGCCCCATCAGATAGACGCCGGACAGCCGCACCACCAGAATATAGCGCACCGGGATCGGCAGGGACAGCAGCAGATCATTATCCTTTGCCCGGTACAGGCTGGCGTAGGTGTTGAATACGCTGCCAAAAATGCCAAGCGCGGCAGCGATCAGCCCCATGATCAGGAAATAGAGCCAGCTAAGCCCCTCCCCGATCATGCCGCACATTCCGTACGCCACATACAAGAACATTCCTCCAAGCACCACGATCATCAACAGGGCAAAGGATACGATCGAAAGCACCGCGCCCGCCCTGGATCTCGCTTTTCCCGTCTTTTTATTCTGAAAGAAGCCCTGATTGAGCTCCAGCATCTGTTTTCGAAATAATGCTCTTAACACGCCGTATCCTCCAATTCCAGAAAGACTTCTTCCAGCGAAGTGTCTCCCTTGACTTCCTCCATGGTTCCCGCCTTGATCAGCTCGCCTTTCTTGATGATCGCGATCTCATCACAAAGCTTCTCTGCCACCTCCAGCACATGCGTGGAGAAGAAGATCGCGCCGCCCTCGTCGCAGAACTCCCGCATCATGCCCTTCAGAAGATGCGCCGCCCTGGGATCCAGCCCGACAAAGGGCTCATCCATGACGATCAGCCTGGGCGCATGGATCCATGCCGCGATGATCGCCAGTTTCTGCTTCATTCCATGAGAATAGCTGCCGATCGACTGCGCCAGCTCCGGCGTCAGTTCAAACAGATCGGCGTACTTCCGGATCCGCTCTTTTCTGTCCTGCGCGCTCACTCCGAAAATATCCGCCACAAAGTTCAGATACTGTATCCCTGTCATAAACTCGTACAGATCCGGATTGTCAGGAATATACGCGATCTTTTTCTTGCAGGAAAGAGGATCCGCTTTGACGGAAACTCCATCTACCAGAATCTCCCCTTCCTCAAACTGTAAAATACCGGCAACCGCCTTCAGCGTCGTCGTCTTGCCGGCTCCGTTGTGCCCGATAAAGCCGTAGATCTCACCCGCTTTAATATGTAAAGAAAGGTTCTTTACCGCAGCCTTCTCTCCGTAATTCTTCGTATAATTTTCAATTTTCAGCATTTCTTTCTCCTTCTTCTCTCCCTCTCACACTTCCCTGAGAGTCCTACTTCTTCCTGTTCGCCCTGTGCTCCTGCAGCTTACGATTGATCTTATCCGCCTCTTCTTTTTCCAGATACCACTTGATCAGGTATGACAGCGTCTGGAAAAATGCAGTCGAGATCACGACCGCGACATAACCGGCTTTCGGCATTCTGTCTCCGGTCAGATATTTCGTTGCAAAAAACATGGCAAATTCCAGGACGACCAGCTCGACGCCCCTCTGGATCAGCACCTGTCTTATCGTCATATCCTCTTTCAGATAGATCGGAATACAGGGCAGCATACAGATAAAACTCAGGATGAATGGGATGTAAAAATAGTAAAACCGGATATTCGCATCGCTCATAAAAATACTGCCGATCAAAGCGATCGAAAAAGTCATCTCTGCCACCACCGTAATATAGTCAAACAGACATTCCCGCATCGGATCAAACTCTTTCATCTTCGTCCTCCTCCATAATATATCTTGCTATTTCCTTCGCATAATTCCGGGAGATCATAACCTCCTCGCCGTTCTCCATCTTCGCCAGCAGCCTTCCGTTCAGCGCCGGGCGCACGGACACGATCCGCTCCACGTTGAGCAGCACCGATTTCGAAGCGCGTCTCAGATTCTTCTGTCCAAGCCGTTCTTCCAGCTGGTACAGTCTGCTCCGTACCTCGTAGACGTCCTTTTCCAGATAGGCAAAGACCAGTTCTCCGACCGCCTCGAAATAGAGAATATCCTCCAGACGCAGGCAGACGGCCTCCTTCTCATGCGTATATCCCATGATCGTCTCTCCCTTGTGGGTGCAGTAATCCCTGATCTCCGCGAAATCCTTCGTCATTCTTATGTATTTCAGGACGACGCCCTCTTCCTCCTGCGTCTTTACAACGACTTCTTCGATCCGCAAAATAAAAGCCTCCCTCCGGCACCTCCTTCCTGTCTCTGCGAATGGAAGCCCAGCCGCATCTGTCTTTTGCAGTTAAGGAAATGCTATCAAATTTTATTTAAAATACAATCCTTTTGCCGATGACATGCAAATACAGCCGACAACTTGCATAAATCATCTTCTGTCCGTGTCAGAACTGCCCGCCTTGACACCTTCCCTGCCAGCGCTTACAATGAGCCTGATATCATAAAATTTACGCTGAGAGGATATTCTATGCTTCAGACACTCTATCAGGTTTCCGAATACAAAGAAGAACAGATCTATCCCGCCATCTGTCAGGCGCTGGACGCCCTGGAGATCGCAGACGACCTGCATCCCGGAATGAAGGTCGTGATCAAACCCAATCTGGTCATGGCAAAGAGCCCGGACTACCCGGTCACCACGCACCCGGAAGTCATCCGCTGTACGGCGCGCTATCTCCGGGAGCACGGCATCTCTGACATTCTGCTCGCCGAAAGCTCCGGCGGTCTGTACAACGCAGAGCACATGAAAAATCTGTACCGCGTCTGCGGCATGACCACCCTGGAGCCGGACATCACCCTGAACATGGATTTTACCGCGCAGACCGTCCCCTGTCAGGAGGGCTTTCGCAACCACAGCTTTCATCTTCTGACCCCCATCGTGGAGGCAGACTACATTATCAATATCTGTAAGCTGAAAACGCACGCTATGACGGGATATTCCGGCGGGATCAAAAATCTGTTCGGAACCATCCCCGGGCTGGAAAAGCCACAGATGCACTACCGATGGCCGGATCTTGAGGATTTCTCCAATATGCTCCTGGAGCTTGCCCAGATCGTAGCGCCCTCCCTGACGATCATCGACGCGATCGACGCCATGGAAGGGAACGGCCCTACCGGCGGCACTTCCCATCCGCTGCATCTGCTCCTCGCCTCGAGAGATATGTACACACAGGATTACTTTGCTGCCGGTCTGATGCAGCTTGACCCTATGGAGATCGCCATGATACGGCAGGCAGTTGAACGCGGTCTTGCCGTACCGGAGCAGCTTACGCTTGTCGGTGATCCGGTTCCTGCAAAGCTGACTCCCTTTCTGCGGCCTGACACCAAGCGTCTGGACTTCTCCACTACCCTGCCGCCCTTCCTGCGCCGTCCGTTTCTGGCTGTCGCCGGGCGTCTGCTCCGCTCTTACCCGCAGCTCATCTCATCCAAATGCGTTGGCTGCGGAAAATGCGCCGAGAGCTGTCCGGCACACGTTATCGATATCCGGCAGGACCGCGCCGGAAAGAAAAAGGCCCATTTTCAGAAAAAGGGCTGCATTTCCTGCTTCTGCTGTCAGGAAATGTGCCCCATGAAAGCCATTGAAGTCAAAAAGGCTCTGTAGCCTTTTTCTGCCGCAGGCTTACCCTGCCTGCTCCAGCATCTCTTCAATGAAGATACCATATCCCTTCGTCGGATCATTCACAAGTACGTGTGTGACAGCTCCTACAAATTTTCCATTCTGGATGATCGGGCTGCCACTCATCCCCTGTATGATCCCTCCGGTCAATGTCAGCAGCTTTTCGTCTGCCACCTGCAGTACGATCTCGCGGTTGACATTATTCTGATCCAGATTGATCTCCACGATCTCCACATCGTAAAACTCCGGCTCGCCGGTGACTGAACAGATGATCTTGGCAGGTCCGCATTCAATCTCCTGCTTGAGTGCGATCGGGATCGGCTCATAGATGCCTTCATCCATCGTCTCCTGATCGCACACGCCAAAGATCCCCTCTGCCGTGTTCTGCGTGATCTCCCCGATCACATTTCTGCTGTCATACTCGATATATCCCGTCAGCTCCCCCGGAACCCCGTTCACTCCTCTGGTGATCCCTACGATCTGCGTCCGGTAAAGCGTTCCCTCCTCAAGATTCATCAGGATGGAAGTGTCCACATCGTTGATCCCGTGTCCGAGCGCTCCGAAGCGTGCCTGACTATCCTCGTATGTCATGGTTCCGATGCCCTGCGCATTGTCGCGGATCCAGATTCCCAGCTTCCATTCCCGGTTGTGGTTCTTCTGCGCATTGAGCTGTACATCCGTCACCTCTCCGCTGCGCCGGATCGTCAGGATCAGATCCTCCCCGCCAGACTGTTCGATCCGGTCGATGAACTGTTTTTTGTTCTCGATCGTCTCCCCGTTCGCCTTGAGAATGTAATCTCCTTTCTGAAGCGCATACCGCGCCGGCGAAACCTCTTTTCCGTCCTCTCCCTCAAACTGACCGATGCCGACGACCAGCACGCCCTCCGTCTTGACATAGATGCCGATCGGCATCCCTGAAGGTGTGAGCATCTTGTCCTGGATCACCTGCACATCCACGCTCTTGTAGGGCAGCATGCCGAACAGCTTCAGATCCATCTGATAGTTGTCGATCTGACTTGCCCGGACCTTGACCGGATGTGAAAAATCCACATGTACGCTCTGCGAGGCCGCCTCCGTGCTGTAGCCGCTTTCCTTCCGGACCGTCTCCGCCGCTCCCATGGCATCCGACAGCGACGTAGCCTCCTGCACCGACTCATCATGGTGCACCCGATAGATCTCGCCGGATACGGGCACCTGGAAATCCAGACTTTGCTCCACGCCGGCGCGCACCTTGATCGTAGAAGGAATCCTGCTCCAATAGGAATAATAGATCGTTCCCGCCAGCGCGATCAGCGCACCGGCCAATATCATATATAACAGAGTGCGGTATGCGCGCTCTTTGTGTCTGCTCATTTCCAATGCTCTGCTCAATTTTTCACATTCCTCTCTGCTAGTTTCTCTTTTCTAGTATGTGAAAAATCCCGCATTTTAATTTGTCTTTATTTCGATTTTCTTGCCAATTCTTTCATTTCTCTTGCATTATCAAGCACCGTCTCCGTAATCTGCGCACCTCCAAGCATTCTGGCAAGTTCTTCTATGCTCTCCGCATCGTCCAGTTCCGTGATGCTCGTCGTCGACCGGTTTTCGACCACTTTCTTTTCAATACAGAAATGCCGGTCTGCCATCGCCGCGATCTGTGGCAGATGCGTAATGCAGATCAGCTGATGGTTTCTGGAAAGAAATCCCATCTTTTCCGATACTTTCCAGGCTGTTTTTCCACTGATCCCCGTATCGATCTCGTCAAAGATCAGCGTCTCTATCTCATCCTTATCCGCCAAAACTGTCTTCAGGGCAAGCATGATCCTCGAAAGCTCTCCTCCGCTCGCAACCTGAGCGAGCTCTTTCATCTTCTCGCCTACGTTGGTCGAGATCAAAAAGGTGATCCGATCATAACCTCTGGCCGTTACAGCCTGCTCATCCGGCTCAACGCTTATCTTAAATTCCACATTCTGGAAATTGAGATCCAGAAGCGCCTTCTGCATCTCTCCGGACAGCTTTTCCGCGCTCCGCTGTCTGATCTCTGAAATCTTTTTGCACAGCGAAAGTGCTCTTGCTCTCTGCTTCTGCACCTCCTCCTCGAGGTGCGCGCGGTAGGCATCGTAGTCCTGATAACGATCCAGCACTGCCTGCGCCTTCTGCTGGTAAGAAAGAATCTCTTCGATCGTATTTCCATACTTTGACTTCAGATGGTTCACCATGTCCAGACGTTTCTGTGTCTGATCAAAAAGCCCTTCGTCAAACTCCAGATCCGAAAGGTACTCTGCGATCCCTCTGTTGCAGTCGTTGAGAAGGCTGTCAATGTCCAGAAGCTGCTGCTCAAATCCCGCCAGCGTCTCATCATACCCCGAGACATTCTTCAGCTCACGCACCGCCCTGCCGATACCGCCTCCGGCGCCGCCCTCCTCATAGCCGCACAGTCCATGCGCCATGACAAGCGCCTCCCGGATCTTCTGGCTGTTGGCCAGCTTCTGGTAGAGCTTCTCCAGCTCCTCATCCTCCTGCAGCGTCAGATTCGCTTCTTCTATTTCCTGACATTCAAATTCCGCCAGCGCCGTCTCCCGCTTTCTGGTCTCCTCGTCTGTGTCGTTTTCTTCCAGTTCCTGTTTTGCCTTGCGGTAGCTGTCATAGCTCTGCCCAAGCTCCTCCAGATACCCGGCAAGCTCTTCCCCCGCATAGGCGTCCAGAATATCCATCTGTCTGCCGGGTTTCAAAAGCGACTGGTGTTCGTGCTGACCATGGATATCGATCAGCAGCTCGCCCAGCTGCTTGAGCTGTCTTGCGGTCACCGCTTCCCCGCACACTTTACAGACATTTCTGTTTGGCATGATCCGCCTCTGCAGAATGACCTGTCCGTCCTCCACCGGGAGATCCAGTTCTCTTATCTTTCTCTGCTGTTCTTCCCCTTCCAGTTCAAAGACCAGCTCCACCAGGGCATACTCTGCTCCTGCCCGGATCAGCTCTTTGTCCGCCTTCGCTCCCAGCGCAAGGTTGATCGAGCCGATCAGTATTGACTTTCCGGCGCCAGTCTCACCCGTCAGTATGTTCAGTCCTTTTCCGAAAAATACTTCCGTCTCGTCGATCAGCGCCAGATTCTTTACGTGTAAACTTTGTAACATCCTATCACCTCATATGTATTCTCTCCGGGCACACCCGCTCTGCGCAACGTCATATGCCATCTCATACATATCGTTATAGTTCTTCGATCATTTTTTGCAGTTTTTCCCTGACGATCACCGCATCCTGCGCGCTCCGCATCGCCGCCATGATCGTATTGTCCCCGGCGATACAGCCGACGATCTCCTCCAGCTTGAGCGCATCCACCGCAGCAGCGACCGCCATCGCCATTCCCGAAACCGTCCTGATGACAAGAAGATTCTGTGCGGGTTCCATGGACACATAGCCTTCCTTTAGCACGCGGATATACTTGTCACCCAGATGCGCCTCATCCTGCCGAAACGCCACATACTTCAACCGTCCGCTTCCGCTTGGCAGCTTGGAGAGCTTCAGCTCCCTGATATCTCTTGAGACGGTAGCCTGTGTCACCGGGTAGCCCGCCTCCCTGAGTCTGTCTGCCAATTCTTCCTGCGTCTCAATCTCATACTGTTCAATCAGTTCTACAATTTTGGCATGTCTGTTCTTTTTCACTCTGCCACCTCTTTCATCGTGCTAATTACTCACTCATCTTCTTGTGCAGTACCGTCAGAAAGCTCTCCGTGTTCAGCTTGAGGAATCCGGCTGTCCTGGACGCCCTTCGTATCCGGATGCTGTCCCCCGTCTCCAGCGTAACCTTGTGGCTTCCGTCAAAATTTGCTTCCACGGTCTGTTTTCTCCCATCGCGGCCGGACGGGATCTCAATCCGGATCTCATCCTCCGGCGCGAGGACAATACTTCTGGTATTGAGCGTGTGCGGACAGATCGGCGTCAGCAGGAGCAGGCTTGCTCCCGGCTCCACAATAGGCCCGCCGGCAGACATATTATAGCCGGTCGAACCCGTCGGCGTCGCCACGATCATACCGTCGGCGCTATAGGAATTCAGGAACTGTCCGTTCACAAAGATCTGAAACGTCAGGATCTGGAGCGATCCGCACCGTGAGATCACAATATCATTCAGGGCGTAACCGTCCTCTGTCGCCTGCCCCTCTCCGGCAGTCTTTCCGCAGACTGTGCCTTCCAGCATCATCCGCTCCTCCCGGCTGTACTCATCCCGCAGCAGCCGTTCAAGCGCATCTTCCACATTAGACATCTCCACCTCGGCAAGATATCCCAGCGTCCCCAGGTTGATCCCCAGAAGAGGAATATCTGTCCCGAAGAGGTCGCGGGCCGCCTGCAGCATCGTACCGTCCCCGCCAAGAACCAGCACGCACTGATACGCTGGCGCTTTCTGCTTCCACGCACCGCTATCCGGCATTTCCTCGCCATCCGCGCATACCGCATGCGCGCCTCTGCTTTCCAGGAAGTCCATGATCCTTTTCGTATGAACACCTTCGGGATCCTTTATCTGATTGGTTATCAGTAAAAACTCTTTCATCCGCTCTTATGCCTCACCTACACATCCAACGTGGCATGTGCATCCTTTACTGTCCCTGCGATCAGCTTCTGCATCTTTTCCGTCCATGAAAAGCCACTCCCATCTGCCATGACCTGTCTGAGTTTTTCTTCTGCATCCGCCTCTGTAAGCGCAAGGACGTCTGCCGGAACCTCCTCTTTCTTTTCCAGCCAGACCAGATACTCGATATTCCCCTCCGGCCCTTTCACAGGCGAAAAGGTAAGTCCTCTCACGCAAAAGCCGATCAGGTCCGCATAGTCTAAGACCTTATGGATCACTTCCTCATGGATCTGCGGTTCCCGTACCACGCCCTTCTTCCCGACCTTGTCGCGCCCTGCCTCAAACTGCGGCTTGATAAGACATACCATCTGCCCTGCCTGCCGCAGAAGATTTCTTGCCGGTATCAGGATCTTGGTCAGCGAGATAAAAGATACGTCCACCGATCCAAAGTCGATCTCCTCCCCGATGTCCTCTCCGGTCACATAGCGGAAGTTCGTTTTTTCCATGCAGACTACCCGCTCATCCTGCCGCAGCTTCCAGGCAAGCTGTCCATGGCCGACATCGATGGAAAACACGCGGGAGGCTCCGTTTTGCAGCATGCAATCCGTGAATCCTCCGGTCGAGGCCCCGATATCCATGCAGACCTTCTCTTTCAGTGTGATCGGGAACTGCTGCATCGCTTTTTCCAGCTTGAGTCCGCCCCGGCTCACATATTTCAGGCTGCTTCCCTTCACTTCGATCTGCTCGATCTTACTCTCGTCAAAGGTCGTCCCCGGTTTGTCCTCCCTCTGTCCGTTCACAAATACATTTCCGGCCATCAGCACCGCCTTGGCCTTCTCCCGTGATTCTGCCAGCCCCCGCTTCACCAGTATCACATCTAACCGTTCTTTCATCTTCTCTCCCTGAACATATCCTTATTTCACCGTATCTGCAGGCTCAGGCCTTCTTTGCCGTCGCCATGATATACTCTGCCAGGATCCTCTTGACGATGGAATCCGCATCGATCCCGACCTCCTGTTTCAGAAGCTCCACATTTCCGTGTTCCACATACTCGTCCGGGATACCGATGTTCAGCACCCTGCTATCCGCATCCAGACCATCCACATAGGCTCTGACACGCTCGCCAAAGCCTCCGCTCAGGACGTTTTCCTCCATGGTAACGATCAGCCGGTGCTCCTTTGTCGCCTCCGAGACCGCCTGCTCATCGATCGGCTTGACGAACCTTGCATTTGTCAGAGAGCAGGAATATCCTCTGTCCTTGAGCTGCGCTCTCACCGCCTCTGCCACCTTGACCATGCTTCCTACCGCCAGAAGAAGGATATCCTCCTCCTCGTAGATCGCCTCGCTCTGTCCGTACGAGATCGGCTGCCGGAACTCTTTCAATCCGTCGTAGGCTTCGCCCCTCGGATAGCGGATGGCGATCGGCGCTCCGAAATTCACCGCGAACTTGACCATATCGGACAGCTCCCATTTATTCTTCGGCGCCATGATGTGCATATTCGGTATCGATGACAGGTAAGACAGATCAAAGATTCCCTGATGCGTCTCCCCGTCGCTTCCTACCAGCCCCGCCCGGTCGATCGCAAATACGACCGGCAGATTCTGGATGCAGACGTCATGCAGGATCTGGTCATACGCTCTCTGTAAGAAAGAAGAATAGATCGCCACGATCGGCTTCATCCCTCCTGCCGCAAGTCCGGCGGCAAACGTGACCGCGTGCTCCTCCGCGATGCCCACATCGAAAAAGCGTTCCGGGTACATGTTGTGGAACCGTTTCAATCCGGTTCCGTCCGCCATGGCCGCCGTGATCGCCACGACATCCTCATCCCGCTGTCCCAGCTTGCACATGACGGTGGAGAAGATGTCTGTATAATTTGCCTTGTTTTTCGGCTTGCTGGGGATTCCCGTCTCGATATCGAACGGCTCTGCCCCATGGAATCTTGCCGGATGTCTCTCCGCCGGCAGATAGCCACGCCCCTTCTGGGTGATCACATGCACCAGAACGGCGCCCTTGATCTTTCTGGCCTCCCCGAGCATATGTACCATGGAACGGATATCGTGTCCGTCCACCGGCCCCAGATAGGTGATCCCCATGTCCTCAAAGAACATGCCCGGCACGACAAGCTGCTTGAAACTGCTCTTGGCACGCCTGATCTGCGACACGACCTTGTCTCCGTACTTTGACTTCCCGTGGAGGGAATTGTACACGCCCTCTTTCAGACCAAGGTAAGTGTCCGCTGTACGGATCGAATTCAGATATTTGGAAACGCCTCCCACATTCTCTGAGATGGACATATTGTTGTCGTTTAGCACAACGATGAAATTCGTCTCCAGACGAGAGGCATTGTTGAGCGCCTCATAAGCCATTCCTCCGGTCATGGAGCCATCTCCGATCACCGATACGATGGTATTTTTCTCGCCGCGGATATCCCGCGCCTTGACCATTCCAAGCCCTGCGGAAATAGACGTCGAGCTGTGCCCGGTATCGAAGCTGTCGCAGTCGCTCTCCTTACGCTTCGGGAATCCGCTCATCCCGCCGAATTTGCGCAGCGTCGAAAACCCATCCCGCCTGCCAGTCAGAAGTTTGTGCGTGTAAGACTGGTGTCCCACATCCCAGATGATCTTATCCTGCGGCAGATTGAGCGCCAGATGCAGCGCCATCGTAAGTTCCACCGCCCCCAGATTGGAGCCGAGGTGTCCCCCCGTCTCGCTGATCGTCCGGATCAGGAAATCCCGTATCTCCTGCGCAAGTGCAGGGTAATCCTTCTCTGCAATTTTTTTGATATCATTTGCCTGTCTGATATTATCCAAAAGCATATGGCTGACCATGCCTTTCTTTTCTCTCCGACAACCGCCCCGGGTCCGCTGCTTTGCGTCATACCCGCCCGGGCGCGTCATCTGTTATTTTTCCCTGGAAATAAGCTGCAGGATCAATTCCTCCAGAAAAGGATTCCTGCTCCGGAAAGAGGATAACGCCGCAACCGCCTCGCGGGAAATCTCTTCCACCTGCTTCTTTGACTCCTCCAGCCCGTGCAGCGCCACATAGGTGAGCTTGTGATTCCGCTCATCACTGCCGATCGGCTTTCCCAGCACTTCCAGGCTGCTTGTCACGTCCAGAATGTCATCCTGGATCTGAAATGCGATGCCGATATCGGACGCGCACTTTTCCACCACGCGGATCTGCTCCTCATCCGCCCCGGCAAGTACCGCCCCGATGGTCATGGCGCTCTCGATCAGCGCCGCTGTTTTATTCTCATCGATGAAAAGAAGCTCGTCCTCCGTAACCTGATCGCCCTTCTCCTCCGCCTCCAGATCGGCGCACTGTCCACCGATCATGCCGTATATGCCGGCTTTGCCGCCAAGGATCTGCATCGCCTTCGCGATCCTCCGGTAATCTTCCGGTGTCTGCGCCTCGTCAAACGCCCTGGCTGCCGTCTCAAACGCATAGTTCAGCAGTCCGTCGCCCGCGAGGACCGCCATGCCCTCTCCGTACACGACATGCGTCGTCTTTCTGCCTCTCCGGTACTCGTCATTGTCCATAGCCGGGAGGTCGTCGTGCACGAGGGAATAATTATGTATCATCTCTATCGCTGCCATAAAATATTCCAGTCCGGCCGCTTTTTCCGAAAAAAGCTGCGCCGTCTCCGCCATCAGTACCGGACGGATCCGTTTTCCGCCCGCGAGGATCGAGTAGTTCATCGCCTCGATCACCTTTTTCTGGTAACCCTCCTCCGCAGGCAGGAACTTTTTCAAAATTTTTTCTACACGCTCTGTTCTGGCTTTTAATTCGTCTTTAAAATTCATCGAGTCCACCTTCTTCATTGATCATCAGTACCTTCTTTTCCACTCTGTCGATCGACTGGTTGCAGTATTTCAAAAGCTCCATCCCCCGGCTGTACTCCCGGAAAGAGTCCTCCAGCGTGATCTCCTCCGTCTCAAGCTGTTCGATCACCTGCTCGATCTCAGCAAACGCTTCCTCCAGGGTGAGCTCTTTTTCTTCCATCTTTTCTGTCTCCATCCAAATCTCCATTTCTGAGCCAGTCGCGCCGCCATAGCGCCGCTGTGACTGTTCTCCCGGCTATTCTATGACCTTTCGCCCCCGCCCTGTTCCAAAAGCACCGGTTCCCTGCTGATCTTCTCCACGCTGGCATTTATCCTGCCATCCTTCACATAGATCTGCACAGGATCTCCCGGTCTGACTTTCTGCACCGACGTCAGGGTGTTTCCATCTGCATCTGCCACGTACGCATAGCCCTGGTTCAGCTTATCCAGCGGGGAAAGCCCTTTGAGCTGTTCGATCAGCAGTGCAAGCTGGTGTCTCTTGTCTGAAATCTTTCTCTCCATCAGCCTTCCAAGCTGCTCTTCATAGGCGAGCGCCGTATCCCGTTTCCGCCGGATGCGGTTCACCGGACTGACGTATCGAAGCTGCACGGCATAGTTCTCACAGCGGCTTCGGTACTGCTGGATGATCCTCCTCTGCAAATGCTGAAGCGTCGCGGCGTAGTCGTTGATCTTCTCGTCAAGCTGCTCCACATCGCATACTGCCAGCTCCGCCGCTGCCGAAGGCGTCGGTGCACGCAGATCTGCCACAAAATCGGCTATCGTTACATCCGTCTCATGCCCGACTGCCGATATGACCGGTACGCCGCAGTCAAAGATCGCCTGCGCCACGATCTCCTCATTGAAGGCCCACAGATCCTCGATCGAACCGCCTCCGCGCCCGACGATGATCGTGTCAACACCTCTTTTTTCCAACGCATGAATCCCGTTCACAATACTGGCCGGCGCCTCCGCTCCCTGCACGATAGCCGGGTACAGAAGGATCTGCACATAAGGGTTTCTTCTTCTGGAGATATTGATGATATCCCGGACTGCCGCGCCGGTCGACGCCGTCACCACACCAAGCGTCCGGATATAACGCGGGATGGGCTGTTTGTACTGCTCCGCAAACATACCGCGCTCTTCCAGCTCTCTCTTCAGCTGTTCATAGCGCTCATACAAAGCGCCCGCTCCGTCGAGCTTTATCTGCTTTGCATAGAGCTGGTATCTTCCGTCTCTCTCGTAGACGTCGACCGTGCCGTTTACCACGATCTGCTGTCCCTCCGTCAGCCGGAAGCCGAGGCCTTTCCTGCTGGAGGCGAACATCACACACGCTATGCTGCCTTTCTCGTCCTTTAATGTAAAATAAATGTGTCCGGAATCGTGATATTTACAGTTGGAAACCTCTCCGCGGATGCTGATATACGGCAGCATGAAATCCTGTGCAAACATATTGCGGATGTATGTATTGACCTGTCCTACCGAATACACATTTTTCATCATGCTAATTTTGCCAACACTCCATTCACAAACGCCGGGGAATCATCGGTTCCATACTTCTTTGCCAGCTCGACCGCCTCATTGATGGCAACCTTTACCGGCACATCTTCCTCATACTTCATCTCATAAACAGCCAGACGAATCAGGGTCAAATCTACTTTTCCCATTCGCGCCGTCTTCCAGCCTTCTGCCACCTCATTGACCGCAGCATCAATTTCTGCAAGATGCTCTACAATTGAATGATATTTATCTGTAATGTAGGCATTTTCTTTCTCACTGCACACCGGTTTATCCAATTCTTCAAATAATGCCACCTGCTCCGGCAAATCCGCCGGATTATGAAATTCCACGCGGAA
>OIZL01000930.1_pt1 | contig 18292 bp, 12 predicted proteins | sample 1588541 | NCBI WGS metagenome assembly OIZL01 (sample SAMN03283285) | human gut metagenome | biome: human-associated habitat; material: feces | host: Homo sapiens | place: Peru | collected 2012 | reverse complement strand
CACCATGGACTCCGGCACGGGCTGCGTCCACACTGCCCCCGGCTTCGGCGCGGACGACTATCAGACCTGCCGCCGCTACGGCATGGAGCTGATCGTTCCCGTGGACGACCGCGGCCGCCATACCGACTACGCCGGTAAATATGCCGACATGAAAACCGACGAATCCAACCCCGTCATTCTGGCGGACATGAAGGAAAACGGAATGCTGCTGGCCTCCGAGGAGATCGTCCACAGCTACCCGCACTGCTGGCGCTGCAAGAGTCCGATCATCTTCCGCGCCACGCCGCAGTGGTTCTGCTCCGTCGAGCGCTTCAAGGACGAGGCCGTCGCCGCCTGCGACAACGTCCAGTGGCTCCCCGCGTGGGGCAAGGACCGCATGGTCGCCATGATCCGCGACCGCGCCGACTGGTGCATCTCCCGCCAGCGCCGCTGGGGTCTGCCAATTCCCGTGTTCTACTGCAAGGACTGCGGCAAGCCCGTCTGCACGCCGGAAACCATCGCCCATATCTCCAAGCTCTTTGACGAACACGGCTCAAATTACTGGTTCGCGCACGAGGCATCCGAGCTGGTGCCGGAAGGCCTGACCTGCCCGCACTGCGGCAAGGCCGACGGCTTCGAGAAGGAAACGGACACCCTCGACGGCTGGTTCGATTCCGGCTCGACCCATATCGCCTCTCTGCGCCGCGAGCATCCCGACCAGTGGCCCGCCGACCTGTATCTCGAGGGCGCGGACCAGTACCGCGGCTGGTTCCAGTCGAGCCTGCTGACGAGCGTCGGCGCGCTGGGCGAGGGCGCACCGTTCCGCAAGTGCCTGACCCACGGCTGGACGGTCGATGGCGAGGGCAAGGCCATGCACAAGTCCCTCGGCAACGGCGTTGACCCCGCCGACCTCATCCGCGACTTCGGCGCGGACATCGTGCGTCTGTGGGCGGCCTCGGCGGATTACCGCGCCGACGTCCGCTGCTCCAAGGAGATTTTCAAGCAGCTCTCGCAGAGCTATCTGAAGTTCCGTAACACTGCCCGCTACTGCCTCGGCAACCTCGACGGCTTCGATGCCGACCGGCTGGTCGCGCCGGAGGAGATGCTGGAGCTGGATCGCTGGGCCGTGACGAAGCTCAACGAGCTGCTCGAAACGGGCTACAAGGCGTATGATAACTTTGAATTCCACGTCCTGACCCACGCGATCAACGACTTCTGCGTCGTCGAGCTGTCGAGCTTTTATCTGGACATTCTGAAGGACCGCCTCTACTGCGAATCCCGCGACGGCCTCAAGCGCCGCAGCGCCCAGACCGCCCTGTTCCTCATTCTCGACGCGATGACCCGGCTGTACGCGCCGATCCTGCCGTTTACCTGCGACGAGATCTGGCAGGCGATGCCGCACCGCGCCGAGGACGACGGCCGCAATGTCGTCCTCAACGAGATGGTCAAGCCCTACGCGGCCTACGCCCTCAGCGCCGGCGAAATGGCCAAATGGGACACGCTCATTGCCGTTCGCAGCGACGTCAACAGCGTCCTCGAAGCCGCCCGCGCCGATAAGCGCATCGGCAAGGCGCTTGAGGCGCACGTCGTCCTCACGGCGAACGACGAGGCCGCCCGCGCCGCCGTCGAAGCGGTCAAGAACCTGAACCTCGCGGAGCTGTTTATCGTTTCTGACGTGGCCATCGACGAGCCGGCCCGCGCCGACAGCGTTACCGGTACCGGCGAAGCCTTCCCCGGCCTGCACATCGAGGTCCGCAACGCCGACGGCGTCAAGTGCCCGCGCTGCTGGATGCACTCGACCAAGGCCAACGCCGAGGGCCTTTGCCCCCGCTGCGCCGCCGTCATCGCCGCCCTCCCGACGGTAGAATAAGCCCCAACCTCCCACGGCAGCCCCTGCCGTGGGAGCTTTTTACGCTGCAACGCCCTTGACAGCCCGACAAAAACCGGGTATACTGGTGATAGATACGTTACGATATAATGGACGAAATAGAAATTGGAGGGAGAAACCATGGGCGCGTGGGGACCGCAACTGTATCAGGATGACGTGGCGCAGGAGGTGCGTGACTATTATAAGGACCAACTGCACCGGGGGAAAACGGGACCGGAGATCACGCAGGAGCTGATGGAGCAGTACGCAGACTTTTTGTCCGACCCAGATGATGCGCCGCCGTTCTGGTTTGCCTTAGCGGACACGCAGTGGAATCTCGGCCGGCTGGAGGAACCTGTCCGGGACGAGGCCCTGCGGCACATCCGCGACGGATATGACCTGAACCGCTGGGAGGAGGCAGCGCCCTCGCTGGGACGGAAACGGGCCAAGGTGCTGGAAACGCTGGAAGAAAAGCTGCTCTCCCCGCAGCCGCCGGAGAAGAAGATCTCGCAGTACCGGCTGTACCGCTGCGAATGGAACGTCGGCGACGTTTTTGCCTATCAGCTCAACAGCGAGGATGCCCGCGCCGCCGGGGTGTTCGGGAAATACCTGTACTTTGTGAAAGCAGGCGAGGATACGTGGTGGCCGGGCCACATCGTGCCGAATGTGTATTTTTACAAGATCATTTCGGACGACCTGCTACCGCTGGAAGCGCTTCGCGACGTGGAATATATCCCGCAGGCTTATTATCCGAGCGTGTATATCCGGAAGCCGGAAATGCCGGTTCTGTATCTTTTAACACTGCTCAATACTTCGCGCCGAGTGATCCCAAAGGCGCACCTACATTTCCTCGGCAATTTCCCGGACCTGCCCCGCCCGGATCGCGAGGACCCCAATGCCTTTCCCAGAAGCTGGAAGGACCTTGAACCGTACATCATAGAGAATTTCAGAAGATGGGAAGTCCTGCCGTAATGGAAGAATTGAAAGAGGGAGGCAAACCAATGAAGAAATTATCCGCCGGGAAGGTTATTTATCTTATCCTGCTCACGATCGTGTCCCTTGTGATGGTTTTCCAGCTTGGACTATCTTTTTTCGAGAAACAATTTGTCACAGTAAGCTGCGTTTCCTCCGAGGCGGACGGAAATCTTACGGTCAGAACAATGTCTGGCTATGCGCTATATATCAAGGACGGCTCCGTCGCTGCCCGGACGAACTATCCCGGCAGCGCGGAAATGGACATCATGGTAAAGGACGACGCGTGGTATTTCTTTTCCGAGGATGAGGTCACGACGCTCCCGCTGAAGAACAAGGACTCCCATCCCGTCACGCCGACGGAGGAAATTTCCTTTGACAGCGGTAATGCTGAAGCTTATAAAATTGTTACAGCGGAATTCACCAGTGAAATTATCAATACAAAAACGAATGAAACCGTCTGCCGCTTCTACCGCGAAACGCTGTACAAGAAAATTTTCGCATACACCACCGGGATATTCATTTGCAGCGGCCTCGCACTTGTCACAGTCGCCTTCTGCCGTGCCAATCCCGACAAGCCCAAAAAAGAAGAACCAGACGCGCCCAACAACGACGCAGCATAAAATTACGTAATCACGGCACAAAATCCAGATAAAGGGTATCGCATTCCACGAAAACGAGGAGAAAGTGGGAAGCGTTTGTGATAAAGAGCTGCGGTACACGGTCATGCGCTTTCGGAGCTTCCGGAGCGGATTTTTCGGGGGTATGTACGGGAGCCGTGGGGATTTCTGCTTGCGTTTCTGGTGATCGACCTGTTTTGCATCGGCGCTCCGGTTTCATAGGCGTTTTTCTGCCATATCATGCGCCACGCGCCCAAGCGTCCGCGCCTGTGCCGCCTGCTGGTCAAGGAAAACTGGCGAACCGTCTGACTGCCATTGCATAAATATACATACCTTAAGCAAGCAAAACAATTGCAAAATGGCATCTGACGGCTTGCAGGGTGCGGCGCGGAGAACGGCATATTACCTCGCACAAGACCAAAATCCAATCTGCAAAATCGGAAGAATCACGGCAGCTCATAGAATACCATGAACGCCTCACCAGAACAGTCCGCACCCCGTCCAAGCGAGGCACTCCGAAAAAGGAACGCCAAAACCCGGCAAAAAACGACGGACCAAAATTAAAAATCTCAAAAAATACAGCGCAGGCGGTTCCAAAATCGGAACAGCCTGCGCTTTCTTGTATAAAATTCGGCAGAATTCAATGGGCCGCAACCATCTTATCCTAGCATAAGTGGGCCGCAATGTCAATAGGCCAATGCAAATCATGAATATAATAAGAATATTTTGTGAATAACGTTGCTGGTTTACTGCGTTAAATTACAAAATTATGGAAATATTCCGGGATTGACAGTTGGCAGGACGGAGAGTAAACTTTGTGCATATTTATTCTTCACACGCGGAAGACCTCGTCGGGAGAATAGAAAATCAAGGAGGAAAGAAAATGAAAACGTTGGCGAAAAAGCTGATGGCGTTTGCCCTTTGTCTGGCAATGGTGCTCGGCCTGCTCGTGACCTCTGTCGGTGCTACGCAGAGCGCTCCGAAGGCGGACGAGTCGGCCGACAAGGTCATTTACGCCACAGACAGCAAGACCACCTACGTCCCGGCGGGATATACTTACGTATATCAATCTACCGATGGACGGACCTACACGCGCAAGGCGACGCAGGATACCTACATTTCCGGCCGCACCCTCAGCGCGACGGAAGCCAAGGCGCTGGTTTCCCTGTCCTATGGTGCCGAAAGCACCATCACGACGGACGACGGCAAGACGCTGGTCTGCCGCGAATATGACGCTGCGGAAGCCGCCGCCTATTCCGATGCCGTAAAGGCGATCCTGAGCGGCGAGGATTACGACGCGGGCGACAAGATCACCATCGTGAGCGACAGCCACGAAAAGGCGGATAAGGTCAAGGTCATCATCCTGCTCGACGAACCGTCCGTCAGTGAAATGGACGGCATGACCGTTGCGCTGGGCAAGGGCCTCGGTCAGGCCGAACAGGCCGCCGTGCGGAAGGTGAAGGACGGCCAGACCTCCGTCATCTCCGCCGCCAAGCGGAAGCTCGGCGGCAGCATGGAGGTCACGGGCCAGTTCTCCCTTGTGACCAACGCCATTGCCGCGACCGTTTCCTACGGCGACATGGAAACGCTCAGCAGCCTGCCGGGCGTTAAGAAGGTATTCCTTTCCCCGTGCTACTCCGTGCCGGAGATCAATGCCGTGGAAAAGGAAGCCTCCCAGATCACCACGAATATGAAGTTCGCCGCTTCCGGTATGGGCGCGAACGCCGCGTGGGATGCGGGCTTTGACGGCACCGGCATGAGCGTCGCCGTGATCGACACCGGCCTGTGCTATGAAAACCCGACCTTCGACAAGGAACCGACCGACTCCGATGCCGTCGCCTACAGCAAGGACGACATCGCCGCCATCCTCGCCGCCAAGACGCTGCACGCCGAGGAGCTGGATGAGAACACAGCTACCGACACCGTGTATTACAGCAGCAAGGTCCCGTTCGGCTTTAACTACGGCGACGGTGAGGCCAACTTCGGCTCCGACGATGACACCTGGATGGGCCACGGCACGCACGTTGCCGGCATCATCGCGGGCAACCTGACCGAGGCAGATCAGGAGCAGTTCGACATGACCTACCTCGGCATCGCGCCGGAGGCACAGCTCATCGTCATGAAGGTTTTCGACCAACAGGGCAACTGCTACTTCGACTACCTGATTGCCGCAATTGAGGACGCGATCGCGCTCGGCGTGGACTGCGCGAACCTGTCCCTCGGTATCTCCAGCGGCCCGTATTACTACGAGGGCGTGACTGAGGTCTATGACGCCGCCACCGCAGCGGGCATCAGTGTCTGCGTCTCCGCCGGTAACGACGGCTTCACCGGCACCGAGAGCCTCTGGGGCGATGAGCAGATCAAGTCCACGAGCGTCTCCAGCGGCACGCTCGGTATGCCCGGCACGTTCGATTCCGTCCTGACGGTTGCCAGCGCCGAAAACGAAGGCGTGAAGTGGCTCAACGATGTTGGCACACTCGGCTGGTTCAACAAGACCATGGACATGGATCAGCTGATGAGCATCAGCGAGCTGGACGGCGTTCCCGAAGGCAAGGGCTTCTATGAGAACCTGCGCGCGACGGAGCAGCTCGTCGGCGGCACGTATGCTTACACCGAATCCATCGACGATTCCGAAGGCAAGATCGTGTTCGTCCCGTTCGAGGGCGGAAACGGCGACGCTGTGATCGCCGCAGCGAAGGCGGCCGGTGCAGCCGGTGTCGTGTTCTACGACCCGACACCCACCGAGGAGGAAAAGTGGGCCTATGTGGAGGTCGAGGTGACCAGCTACGATGTCCCCGCAGCCCGTGCGAATCTGAACGAGTTCTCGTGGATGAAGGACAACAACGACACTGGTGTCGTCTCCGTGATGGCCGACTGGAACCGCAATAACCTCGCCGGCGAGATGTCCTCGTTCTCCTCCTGGGGCCCGACCGAGGGCCTGAGCCTGAAGCCGGAGATCACCGGCATCGGCGGCAACGTGTTCTCTGCTTACTACGGCAACAATTTTGCCGTTGCATCCGGCACCTCGATGTCCTCTCCGGCGGTCGCCGCGTCCATGGCGCTGCTGCGGCAGTACCTGAAAAAGACCTCCATCCCGGAAGCCGACTATGCCACGGTCGCCAACTGCCTGCTCATGAGCACGGCCACGCCGATCGTCGATGAAGCGAACGGCACCTATTACTTTGTCCGCCGTCAGGGCGCGGGCCTTGCCAACGTCGGTAACGCCGTGAAGTCCGGCGCGTACATCACCGTCGAGGGCGCCGACAAGGCCAAGCTCGAGCTGGGCGACGACAAGGAAAAGACCGGCACCTATGAAATGACCTTCAGCGTCGTCAACTTCTCGGACGTTGACAAGACCTATGCGCTCACCGTGCAGGCCCTCGGTCAGGCGGCGGAGGGCGGCCTCGTCAAGGGCGGTAAGGTCACCTACCTCACGCAGAATTACGCAAAGAAGCTCGACGCGACCTACACCACCAGCCTCACCGACAACAAGCTGACCGTCCCCGCCGGCGCAACGGCAAAGGTCACCGTGACCCTGCAGCTGACCGACGCACAGAAGGCGTACTACGACGAGCGCTTTGAAAACGGTGCATATGTCGAGGGCTTCGTCCAGCTCACGAGCACCGATTCCGTCACGCTGTCCGTCCCGTTCCTCGCGTTCTACGGCGACTTCGGCGCGGCTCCCGTTGCCGAGACCGGCAGCTACGCGACCACCATGGGCGGCGACCGCGCGTATAACACGGCCGATCAGGTCGTCACCGGCATCTACAGCTACCGCTCCACCAGCGATGATCCCATGCTGAACTGGATGACCGAAAAGGCTTGGCTGGGCGGCACGAGAGCTCCCGGCTACTCCATCGTCCCGATGGACGATTTCAAATTCTCCACGATGAGCAGCGCGTACAAGGGCTTCCTGCCGCAGACGGCCGGTATCTCCCCGAACAGCGACTTCTCGCTGGATGAATTCTGCCTGCAGATCGGCCTGCTGCGCAACGTCGATAACATCCACTACACCGTTACGAATCTGACCACCGGCGAGATCCTCTCCGAGCAGGACACCGAGTTCATGCAAAAGAGCTTTGCAGGCAACGTTTATGCCGGCGGCGAGGAGGACTTTGACATGGACTGGTTCTATGCCAAGGGAGTAGACGAGGACGGCGAGGAATACATTGACTATTCCAAGTGCGCCCTGCCGGAGAACACGCGTGTTTCCGTCAAGGCCGAGATCACCCCGGAATGCAAGACCGCACAGACCCAGACGGTCGAGTTTACGTTCTATGTCGATACCACCGGCCCGATGAGCAAAAAGCCGACCTTCGGCTATAAGACCGAGGACTTCGGCTGGGGCCCGGAGTCGATGTACTCGGTTACCGCGGAAATGGATGAGTTCTGGTGGATGGATTACGACACGACCATCTCCATCGATGTCGATGCCGAGACCGGCGAGGTCTTCGCCTCTGCCTTCACCACGACCTACTTCCCGAACCCCGATCCGAACGGCGAGGGCGTCCATAGCATCAACGAGCACGGCAGCATGATGTTTGAGGGCACGCATACCGAGATCATTATCAGCTACGACTATGCGGGCAACTGCTCGGCCTACACCATTTCCGGCTCGCTGATCGAAGAAAACATGAGCCTCGCCAGCGAAACGGATTCGATCTACATTGGCGACGAGCTGACCATCCGGAACACCGACACGGAGGATTACACGGCGCTCCTGAATTGGGAGGTCTCCGATCCCGAGATCGCCGAGATCGTCACCAGCGACGACAGCAGCGTGACCGTCAAGGGCCTCAAGCGCGGCGATGTGGTCGTGACCGCCTCCATCGGCGAGTTCAAGAAGTCCATCACGATTCATGTCCTCGACAAGGATTATGAGAACCAGAAATACATCAGCCTCACCAGCGAAACGGATACGATCTACATCGGCGACGAGCTGATGGTCAAAAATGCCGCGGCCGACGAGCATCCGACGCACATGACCTGGACCGTTTCCGACCCCGCCATCGCCGAGATCGTCGCCAGCGACGACAGCAGCGTGACCATCAAGGGCCTGAAATACGGCGACGTGACCGTGACTGGCGGCACTGTGGACGAGTTCAAGAAGTCCATTACCATCCACGTCCGCGACAAGAGCTACGAGGACCTCGCCAATGGCTTCCAGGATATCTCCGGCCACTGGGCGGAAAAGACCATTGTTGAAGCGGTCAGCAGCGGCCTGTTCAACGGCGCGAGCGCCACGGAGTTTGACCCGGACAGCGCAATCACCCGCGCCATGTTCGTCACCGTACTCTACCGCATGGACGGCGAGCCCGCCGTCGAGGAGAAAGCAGCCTTCACGGACGTGGCCGATGGCAGCTATTATGCGGCCGCCGTGGCTTGGGCCGCGAAGAACGGCATCGTCAACGGCGTTTCCGAAACGTCCTTCGACCCGGATGCCTCCATCACTCGTGAGCAGATGGCTGCGATCCTGTATCGCTACGCTTCTTACTGCAAGGTTGACGTGAGCGCGGCGGCCGACCTCAGCGGCTACGCGGATGCCTCTGCCGTCAGCGACTACGCCAAGACTGCCATGCAGTGGGTCGTGGCCGGCGGCGTGATGAACGGCACCTCCGCCACCACGCTCGACCCCTCCGGCACCGCCACCCGCGCCCAGGCAGCCACCGTCCTGGTCCGCTTCCAAACCGGCATCAAAAACTAACACAGCAAAAGCGCTCCCCTCCCGCCTGCGGCGAGAGGGGAGGATAAGAACCTACGCCTCAAAAACCAGCCCCGCCCCGGCGAGGCTGGTTTTGACTATGTATTTGTCAGCGCAGCACCGGTTACGAAGAGGCTTGCGCAGTTCGCGAAAATGCCCCCGGCGCTTCCGGACAGAGCAGCATCACGGAGGCCACGAATTCTCCGCGCTGCACCGAAAAGCCCGTCATTCCCTGATACAGCTCCGCAATTTTCTTGATTGCCGGAATGCCGTAACCGTGCTCCTGCACCTCCTGCTTTGTGGTGTGCAGCGCCGGATTCTCGCGCAGAACGTCAGAATTGACGCGGTTTGTTACGCAGCAATAGAAATAACGCTCCTTCATCCGCAGGATCACTCGGATTTTCGGATGCTCTACGCCGGCGCTTCCGTCGATCGCGTTGCTTAAGAGATTCCCCAGCAGGCTGCACAGATGGTATCCTGCGATAGGAAGCGTCTCCGGCACGGCCGCGCGAAGCTCCAGCGGGATGCCCTTCCGCTTTGCCTCCTCGCCCTTGCTCCATAGAATCGCATTGATCAGGCGATTGCCGCAGTCGGGCATTTCCAACGCCGGGGTCAGCTCCTCGTCGGCCTTTCGGAAAAACGCCTCCAGTGCGTCATAGCGTCCGTCGCGCAGCAGCTGCTCCATATAGAGCATCTGGTTTCTGGTTTCGTGTCTGGCCTCACGCAGCTTGCGGTACAGCAGATTGATCTGATCGTAATGCTGAAGCTGAACCTGATACTGCTGCTTGAGCTCGATCTGCTCGATTTTCTCATTCCGCTCCGAAACGAACTGCATAAACGAAAAATAGTAGAGCTGAATGCTCAGATAGAGGAAGACAAAGGCGCACACGACCAGGATATTGCCCATATTTTCCTCGGTCAGGGCGTAGTTGAGCAGGCACTGCGCTGCGAATAAAAGCCAAAAGAAGCTATGCGCCCAGCGCGCCTCCTTGGAGGACATCGTACGCCGCTCCGGAAGCTTCGCCAGAGAAACGGCCGCCGCCGCGGCGCCGAGCAGCCAGATCAGCAGCGTAGACAGCACACGCTCCCAAGCGCCGAAGGCCCGCAGCTGCTTTGCAAATACGGGGATTGCATAAATGATACAGGTGACAAAGTTTTGGCAGAATTGGAACAGGATCACCGAATAGGAGATCCAGACGCCTGCGAATTCCTTTTCGCGGCGCAGCTCCAGCCGCTGGAGAAGAAACAGCACGAGGGCGTTCCAGAGAACATAGAGGATCGAAAAGTAGTTCGTGCCCAGCAGGGAATAGAGCCCCTCCTGCAGGATCCCGAAGATCGGAAAGCAATAGAACCTTTTCTCGACCGCCCGCAAGGCAGAAAGGGCATTGCCCTCGACGGCATAGAACAGCAGGCCGTATAGCGCCGCCGTTTCCAGCATGAATTTTACGCTCAGGAAAACAAAATCGCTCATAGTCCCTCCTCGTTTCTGATCTCATTGCTCGTTAGCCGCAGAAACGCATCCTGAATCGCCGGGAAGCGCCGCCGGCTGACCGGGATACGCGTCCCGTCCGTCAGGCGCAGCTCCTCGCGCTGAATGGAATGAATATAATTATAATTGACCAGATAGCTCTTATGAACCCGCAGAAAGCCATACGGCAGCAGCAGCTGTTCTGCGCTTTCCATCTTATAGCGCAGAACAATTTGGCCGTTGACCGTGAAGACCGACAGCGTCTGATCCATGATTTCCAAATATTTCACGTCGCTGACCGCGAGGCGATAGCTCTGCGTTCCTGCGCTGAGCAGCACAGTTTCCCGCTTGCGCACCGCCTCCCGAAGCACTCGCTGCACGACCTTTTGCAGCTCGTTGCGAAAGAAGCGCTTGCGCAGAAAAAAGACCGTGGGGAATTCAAAGGTTTCAAAGACCCGCTCCTCCATATTTGAGAAAAACACCACCGGAATCGAATAGCCCTGCGCCTGCAGGCTGCGGCACAGCTCGATGCCGCTCATTTCAGGCATATCAATATCGACAAACAACAGATCACAGGAATTCCCGTTCCGGATATGCTCGATCAGGCGGGCAGGGCTGCGGAATGCCGTGATGGTGACATGCTCAAGATAAGCCTTGAAGGCCGCCTTGATCTTCGGAAGAAAGATCGCCGACGCCTCTGCGTCGTCGTCACAGAAAAAGATCTGATAGGCCATGCTGCTGTCCCTCCTCTGCCTTTGCCCATATTATAGCACATTGCCCGCAAGATGGAAAGAGACGACAGCACATTGGCTGCCGTCTCCGTCTCCGTCTCATTCTTTGGATTTAGTTGCCGAACATTTCCGCTGCGGAAGGCTCAACGAAATACTGCGCAAAGAAGCCTGCGAAGGCGGTGGCTACGGTGTCCATCGTGGTGAAGCCCTCTGCGTTGTCGTCGTAGAAGCCATAGCCGTGGTTCGCGCCAAAGAGCGTCAGCTCATTTGCGCCAACCGTCTCAACGTACGGATGGACAACGATGCCGTCTTCCGTGCCATGGACAACCAGCGTGGGCATCAGGGTCTTTTCGTACTCCGCCATATTCTCTGCAGAGCGGATCCAGCTCTCGTAATATTCCTTGCTGACCTGAATCGTTCTTCCGTACCATTCGATTTCGCGATAGCCGGCCTCGCCGCATTCCTCCAGGTTGGCCTGAACGCTCGAGGTATCGGTGCCGACAGAAGGCGCCAGCAGGGCGCGCACCTGATAGCGGCTGTCCATAGCGGAGGCCATCACGGCGATGCGGCCGCCGTTGGAGTAGCCGAGGATGCCGAGACGAGTCTCGTCAATGTTTGCATTTGCCAGAGCATAGTCTACGCAATCGGTAGCGTCAGCGACTGCGCCGTCAAGGGTGTACTCTTTGAACGAACGGGTGTCGTCGCCCGTACCGGCGAAGTCCATGCGGATCGAGGCGATGCCGTGCTTTGCCAGCACGCGGGCGATGTAGATAAAGCCGTTGCCTTCGTCCTTGTTGCCTGCAAAGCCGTGCAGCATAGCAACCAGCGGGACCTTTTCGTCGGTGTTCGGGGTCGTGAGAACAGCGGCAATCTGATAGTCGCCGGTAGAGCTGGGAACGGACACTGCCGTTTCAACATAGGCCGGTGCGTCATCATCGACGGCGGGCTCAGTCGGCGCCTCGGTGGGTGCCTCGGTGGGCGCAGCCTCGGTCTCCGTGGGGGCCGGAGCGGCCGTTGTGGGTGCGTCCTGGTTGGTGCTCGCGCAAGCGAAGAGTCCGAGCATCAGGGCGCAGATCATAAGGATGGATAAGATCTTTTTCATGTTTACTACCTCCGTTTTTCTTCCGGGTACTCCCCGGTTGGCAGCTTCAGCATACCATATTCCGCAGGGCACCGCAATGACTCTGTCGCAAACGGCCGTTTTCCCACGCAAATGGTATGCTACCCGAAAAATTCCGGGAAGCATCCATGATGAGAAACGAATGATTCCGTTCCAATCATCGTGTCCGGGAAACCGGCTGCATATCACCTTGCGGCGGCGTTTTTTATCATACGGGGCAGGCGGATTCGTAGAGGGGCGCGGCGGGGTCGTAGCCTTGGGGGAGGTAGCGGACGGAGGAAATGCGCGGGCCGGACACGCCGTATTTTGGGCTGTAGCCGAACAGGTTGATGTATCGCTCCAGATCGTCGCGCTCGGCCTCCATCGCCCGCAGGACCTCCACCGTCGCACGCACATCGTCGATGGCGCGGTGAGAATTCTGCACGCTGTCCTGCAACCCGTAGGCCTCGATGGCATTGCACAGGCGGTGCGGATAGGAACGGCGGTCGCGGTAGACCGTCAGCAGATCGAGCTTCGACTTGTCCTTGAGCAGCCGCGCGTCGCCGTAGCGGTTCAGCAGATGATAGAGAAACAACAGGTCAAATTGCGCGTTATACGCCGCGATCATCGTCCCCGGCGTGAAAAGCTGCGCCAAAATCGAGCAAATCGCCTGCTTGGAGATGCCTTCCTCGCGCAGCATTTCGTCCGTGATGCCGGTCAGCTCCGTGATCTTCGGGGGGAGCTTGCGGTCGTTCGCCGTGCGGATAAATTCGTCCACCTCCGCGACGCTTACCCATGCGCCGTCCTGCCAGACGAGCTTCGACGCGGCAAATTCGATAATTTCATCCCCGGAAAAGCACAGTCCGCTGGTTTCGGTGTCCAACACGAGAAGCGACGTGCAATGTGTTTCCAGTCCCATGGTTTCGCCTCCTTTTCCCGCCCATTGTAACACAAAAATCAACGGTTGACAAATGCTTTTCCACGGAGTATACTATCGACAACCGCATATTGAAAACCTTCTTCGGGGGGTCGGATGCTTCCGGCTGAGATTGGGCGAACAGACGCCCTGACCCGCGAACCTGACACGGCTCATACCGTCGTAGGAAAAGAACAATTCCGCACTGCTTTCCGGGAAGGGTTTGCAAGGCGGAATTTCTGTTTTTTGGGAGGGCATCTTTGATGCAAAACAAAAATCTGCGCGCGCTGTGCGAGTGCGCCATCTTTACCGCCGCTGCACTGGCATTGAGCTATGTGAAGGTGGACGTTGCCGCCCTCGGCGGCTCGATCAGTCTGGTTATGATCCCGCTGGTGCTGTGCGCCATCCGCTGGGGCGTGGGCTACGGCCTCGCTGCCGGTCTGGTGTTCGGCACGCTGAAGTTCTTCATCGGCGGCGGCACGGCCATCAACTGGCAGTCGATGCTGCTGGATTACAGCGTCGCGTATATGTTCGTCGGCTTTGCCGGACTGCTGAAGGGCAAGTCCAAGACCGCATGGCTTGCGGCGGTCATCGGCGGCCTCGGCCGCTTCCTTGTCCACTATGTCAGTGGCGTTACAATTTACGCCATTGTGGAAAACACGACCATTTTCGGCGTGACTACAGCAAATCCCTGGCTGTATTCCCTGCTGTACAACGGTGCTTACATGGTGCCGAACATCGTTCTCACCGCTGTTGCAGTCGGTCTGCTTGCCATTCCCCTGGGCAAGTATCTTCGCCGCGAGGACCTGCGCTAAGTAATTTTTGGCCATTATTGTCTGCGGTCTGCTTGCCATTCCCCTGGGCAAGTATCTTCGCCGCGAAGATTTGCGCTAATTTTCTTTACAGCAGACGATTTTTGTAGTAAAATAATGGCGGGAAGCTCCGGAAGGCCCCTTCCGGAGCTTTTCCCATATAAAACCGAAACGGAGGGTGCCGTATGAATTGTCTGCGCTGCGGCAGGACGATCGCCGACGATGCGACGTTCTGCGACGAGTGTCTGAAAACGGTGCGGCTGCCGCTGCAAACGTCGGAATTCCTGAGCGACCGGATCATTCTCCCCGTCCGCACTGAGACGGAACGGCCCGAGCCGGCCCGCGCCTCGGAAAAGAAAAAGACGAAAAAAACCGAAAAAGCCGAAAAACAGCCCCAAAAGCGTCCCAAGGGCCTCATTCGCGCCGTCGTACTGCTGAGCCTGCTGTGTGCGCTGCTGCTCGGCGCGGGCGGATACGCCGCCTCGCAGTACAGCGATTGGCTGGCGGAGAAAAACCGCGTCCGGGTGCAGCAGGAGGAATTTGACCGCCTCAGCGCCCGCCTCGCCGAGGCGCAGAGTGCGCTGACGGACGAGCAGGAGCGCAGCCGCAGCCTCTGGCAGGAGGTGCAGACGCGCGAGGACGAGATCGACGGTCTGAAACAGGATATCAACACCTACCGCGCCCAGAGCGCCGAGACCGACGCGGCCGTACAGACACTGCAAGACGAGAATTTGCAGCTCAATCAGCAGCTTCGGGACTATATCGCCGATGTGCGGTCGTTGGAGGGGACGATCAGCTATCTGCGCCGGAGTCTGCAATCCGCGAACGACAGCAATGCCGTCTTGCAGGAAAAGTCCGATTTTATCGACGCACACGTCGTCTTTATCGAGGACGACGGGACGAAATATTATCACACATACGATTGCAGCCGCTTCGCCAAAAAAGGCTACTGGGTCTACGGCCGCAACACCGCCGAAGCCAAGGGCTATGCGCCCTGCCCCTATTGCCACGACGACGATTAACCCCGCCCTACGCAGAAAATGAGCGTCCCCGCGGCGGGGAACGCCGGTTTTACAAAATATCCACACCTTAACCAAGAGAGAAACGGAGAGAGCTATGAGAAAAAAATTGACCCTTCGTGAGTATGTCTGCGTCGCCAGTATGCTGTTCGGTATGTTCTTCGGCGCGGGCAATCTGATCTTCCCGGCGGCCCTCGGCCAGCAGGCGGGCAGCCGCGTCTGGATTGCCGTTGCCGGTATGCTGATTACGGGCGTCGGTCTGCCGCTTCTGGGCGTTGCGGCGCTGGGCAGCAGCCGGTCGGACGGGCTGTTTGAGCTGTCGAGCCGCGCGGGACGGCCGTTCGGCTTCTTCTTTACCTGCGCCCTGTATCTGTCCATCGGGCCGCTGTTCGCCATCCCCCGCTGCGCCACGACGTCGTTCACCGTCGGACTGGAGCAGCTGCTGCCGGAAAACGACCTGCTCTGGCTGTATCTTCTGGGCTTTTCTGTCCTGTTTTTCGGCGCGGCGCTGTTTTTTGCACTGCGTCCCGGAAAAATTCTGACATGGATCGGCAAGCTCCTCAACCCCTGCTTCCTTGTATTTTTGGGCATTCTGCTTGTCGTCGCGATTGCTGCCCCGGCGGCGCAGATCTCTGCGGTCGAGCCCGTGGGCGCCTATGCAGAACAGCCGTTCTTCACCGGCTTTCTGGAGGGCTATAACACGATGGACGCGCTGGCGAGTCTTGCCTTCGGCATTATCGTCGTGCAGGTCATCCGCGAGCTTGGTGTGACCGAGCCGGGCAAGGTCGCCGGCAGCACCGTCCGCGCGGGCGTTTTCAGTTGTCTGTTCATGGGCCTGATCTACCTCGCCATCGCCGTCGTCGGCGCGCAGAGCCGCGGCCTCGGCGAACCGTCCGAAAACGGCGGCGTCGCGCTGGCGCAGATCGCGCGGCACTATCTCGGTACGGGCGGGCTGCTCGTTCTGGCCGCGACGGTGACGCTTGCCTGCCTGAAAACGGCGGTCGGCCTGATCACAAGCTGTGCCGAAACGTTCTGCGATATGTTCCCGCGCGGGCCGAAATACCGCACGTGGGCGATCGTGTTCAGCGCCGTATCGTTTCTGATCGCGAACCTCGGCCTCAACGCCATCATCGGCTACTCCATCCCGATGCTGATGTTCCTGTATCCTCTGGCGATCGTGCTGATCGTGCTGTCGCTCTGCGGCCGGCTGTTCGGCCACGACCGCGCGGTCTACGGCTGGACGCTGGGCCTGACGCTGACGGCCGCGCTGTACGACCTGCTCCGGTCGCTGCCGGAGAGCGTCCGGACGCTGCTGCATCTCGACGCGCCACTCAAGACCATGGAAGGCGTGCTGCCGCTGGCCGAGCTGGGCCTTGGCTGGGTCTGTCCGGCCGCTTTGGGGCTGGTAATCGGTCTGATCTTCCATTTTCTGCGGAAAAAGCGGCCCACTGCCGCATGAAGCTCTTGCATTTTAACGCCGCAGCGGCTATAATATGGGCTACCAATCGTTGCCGGAGGTGAAGCATGAAGCGTTCCGATGTACTGCTGCGAATATTGACCTGTCTGGCCCTCGGCGGCATGGTCATGGCGCTGTGGCTGTGCGTCCTGATCGGCTTTGGCATCCACACGACCGTCGGCAAGGAAGCGCTTTATCTTTGCCTGCTGCTGCAAGTCCCGCAGCTAACCGTTGCGGCGCTGCGCCTGCGGCGGGAAAAAGCGGCGCTCGGTAAGGCGCTGCGGCAGCTTCTGTGCTTGTTTGGCTGCCTGTGGTGCGGCGGCGCTGCTCTGCTGCTGTTTTCGCTCGGCATGGCGCTGGCAGGACGTTCCTACGGCAGCGTCTGGGTCAGCCTGCCGTGTCTGATCGGTATGATCTGTGCCGCTCTCGGCTGGGTCGGGCAGCTCGTCTGCCTTTGGCGTTTGTTTCGTGTGAAAGGAGCTTAAATTATGAAACGATATTGTGTTATCGCGCTTCTTCTCGCGCTGGTCACCGCTCTGATGCTGACCGGCTGCGGCGGCGATGCGCAGCCCGAAACTGAGGCCCCGACCGAAGGTAATGCACACGAGGGGGAAAACATCTGCCTGTTTGAAAACGACGCCTGCTCCTATACGCTCCTGGGCAGCAGCGAAAATGCGCTCGGCGACTATATCTGGAACGTCCAGCTGGTCAACAAGACCGCCCAGACGCTGGTGTTCAGCATGGATCACGTGTATCTCAACGACTGCAAGCTCGATCCGTATTGGGCCACGGAGGTCGCGGCCGGGCAGACCGTGCAGTCGGCCGTAACGTGGTCCTGCTCGGCGATGGTCGCCTGCGAGCTGACCGACCGGGTGCGGGTCGATTTCGTCCTGACCGCCTACCCGCCGGAGAGCTACGGCAATAACCTCGCCGAGGCGCAGATTACCGCCTATCCGAAGGGCGAGGCCGCGTACTTCGCCGAGGTCCGCCCCGCGCATCCCACGGACATCACGCTGATGGACACGGACGAGTACACCGTCATCGCCACCGGACTGGACCCGGAGAGCGACTGGGGCTGCACGCTGTCGCTGTATCTGGTCAACAAGACCGGGCAGGACGTGCTGTTCCGGCTGGACAACGCCCGCGTCAACGGGCAGTATTTCGATCCCGGCTGGCTGTCCTCCCTCGCCGGCGGCAAACGCAGCTTTGAGAGCATCTCATGGCTGCAAAGTGATCTTGCCGCAAAGGAGATCACGCAGGTCACGGAGCTTTCCTTCGACGTGGCCGTCTGCACCGCCGACGGCTCCCGCGTCCTCCAGCAGGAGCACGCCGCGCTGAAGCCGTAGCATGAAAATAGCAAGGCCCCCTGTTTTTGCGCAGCAAAGACAGGGGGCCTTGTTTTGTTTTATAGCGATGGATAGTGGACAGTGATTCGTGGGCAGTGGTTAGGGAAGGTGTGCCTGTCGGAACAAATTTAAATTTCGCGCCGTTGGCGCGAAAACAACCCCTCAGTCACGCTCCGCGTGACAGCTCTCCTTACACAGGGGAGCCCTTGGCTGGTGCGCACCTCAAAGGCTCCCTTGTGTAAAGGGAGCTGGGCAGGTTATAATTCGAAGTGCAACACCCGCGAGGAGGGAAAAAAGGGAGACAAT
>OIZL01000929.1_pt1 | contig 18343 bp, 15 predicted proteins | sample 1588541 | NCBI WGS metagenome assembly OIZL01 (sample SAMN03283285) | human gut metagenome | biome: human-associated habitat; material: feces | host: Homo sapiens | place: Peru | collected 2012 | reverse complement strand
CTTATAATTACTTTTATTACATTATTCATTATTGTAGAGAAAATTAATGTTCCACATATTATATATCCATAAATATTTTTCTTTAATATAATAAATAACCCCAATAGTAAAACACATAATCCCACCATAAATATTGTACTACCAAAAAAAGTAATTACTTTATATATATTTGTTGTTGTATCATTCATATTACTTGTAATAAACTTATATACGCTTTCATCTATATTACTTAATAAATCTAATTTAACTAATATACAAAGTACAATAAATAATAAACTAAGAACAATAATTATAATATTTTTTTTATCTTTCATATTTATTCTCCTTAACAAATTCTCTTAAAATATTAAATTTATTATAATATTCATCAGTATCTATCTACTTATAATTATAGCATAAATATTTATATATTTTAACTATAATTTAAAAAATTAATAACTATACACCCAATTACTTAAATAATATCATGTATTAACCAGCCTAAAACAAACAAAAAGAAACTATTTATTCATAGTTTCCTTTACTTTATTCTTATACCTACTACATTAAATAATAATTTTTTTATTATATAATAAAAAGGACTATTTCTAGTCCAAACATACTATAAACTTAAACTACTTTTATTTAGTAAAAAATCTTTTATTCCAATAATTAATATACCATCTTCATTATGCCAAGGATTTATATCATCTTTTACAACTATAATCTTTTTGAAATTATCTCCTACACAATTAAGTGGTCTTGACTCTTGATAATTTTTTTCTTTAGAATCAATATTTAAAGCTGATTGTATGTAATATCTATTACTTGCCATATTACAAATAAAATCTATTTCATAATATGTCCTACCATCACTATTTCTTGTTTCTACTACTCCTACATCTACAGTATATCCTCTTATAAGTAGTTCATTAAAAATAATATTTTCCATTATATGATTTTCTTCTTGCTGTCTAAAATTTAATCTAACATTTCTAAGTCCTAAATCAGTAAAATAATACTTAAAAGGTGTAGATATATATTTTCTTCCTTTAACATCATATCTTTCTACTTTTTTTACTAAAAAAGCATTTTCTATATATTCAATGTATGAAGTAATAGTATTTATAGAAATATCTTTATCCCCGACACTTGTATATGTTTTATAAATATTCATAGGATTTGTTAAAGAACCAACTGAAGATGCTAAAATATTTATTACTGAATCTAAAACATCTTTTCTTTTTATATCATTTCTTTCTATAATATCTTTTATATATGTTGTTTCAAATAAACTATGTAAATATTCTCTTCTTTGTTTCTCATCTTCTTGAAGTATAACGGGAGGAAGTCCACCATATAAAATATATTCTTTCCAAGCTGTATCTATAGAAACATTTTTAAGTTCTACAAATTCACTAAAAGATAGAGGATAAATTTTTATTTCTGTGCTTCTTCCTCTAAATTCAGTTACTATATCAGTTGATAAAAATTTAGAATTAGAACCAGTTACATAAACATCTAAGTTAGTTTTTTTCAAAAAACTATTTAAGACATCCTCAAAGTTATCTACTAATTGTATTTCATCTAATAATATATAATACATATCTTTATCAGTAACTTTACCCATTACATAATTAAATAACTCCATGGGTTCTCTATATTTCTTATTTTCTATTAAATCTAAATCCAACTTCACAATATGATCTTCTTTTATTCCAGACTCTAATAGATAGTTTTTAAAAATTGGATCTAGAAGATATGACTTACCACACCTTCTAATTCCTGTAATAACTTTAATTAGTTTATTTTCACGAGATGAAACTAATTCATTTAAATATTGTTCTCTTTTAATTTCTTTCATATTAATTATTCTCCTAACTGAATTTTATTGACACTTTTGTCAGTTAATTTCAATACAATTATACTACATATTTTTTTATAAAACAATATTTCATTGAATTTTATTGACATTTTCGTCAGTAATATTCAATAATGAGCTATTTATATTTTATGTATAAAATTTTTATTATTTTCAATAAAATATACAATTATTTACTATTTAGAATATTTACTAAATTTCTTACAAAACCAGCAACTATTATAAATATATTATTTTAGTCCCCCAAACTTGACAGCGGCTTGTGCTGCTGCAAGTCGTGCTATAGGCACTCTAAATGGTGAACAAGAAACATAATTAAGCCCTAACTTGTGGCAAAATTCTACTGAAGAAGGATCTCCTCCATGTTCCCCACATATACCTAACTTAATATCACTTCTAGTACTTCTTCCTTTTCTTGTAGCCATTTCTACTAATTGTCCAACACCAGCTTGATCTAATCTTGCAAATGGATCAGATTCTAGTATTTGTTTTTCATAATAATATGGTAAGAATTTCGTAGCATCATCACGAGAGAACCCATATGTCATTTGAGTTAAATCATTAGTACCAAAACTAAAGAACTCTGCTTCCTCAGCAATCTTATCTGCCGTTAAAGCTGCACGAGGTATTTCAATCATTGTGCCAACTTTATAATCTAACTTAACACCTTGTTCCTTAATAATAGCATCAGCAGTCTCACATACTATCTCGCGTACATATTTTAATTCCTTAACTTCTGCTACTAAAGGTATCATAATTTCAGGTACAACATTCATACCTTCTTTATTAACTTCAATTGCCGCTTCTATAACAGCTCTTGTTTGCATCCTTGCAATTTCTGGATAAGTTATTGCTAATCTACAACCACGATGCCCCATCATAGGATTAAATTCTTTCAAAGATTCAACTCTATTTTTTAATTCTTCAAATGACATATCAAGACTTTCTGCCAAAGGTTTAATTTCTTCATCAGTATGAGGTAAAAACTCATGTAAAGGTGGATCTAAGAATCTAATTGTTACAGGATTACCTTCCATAGCCTTAAATAGTCCAATAAAATCTTCTCTTTGATATGGAAGTATTTTTTCTAAAGCCTCTTCCCTTTGTTCAACTGTCTTAGCTGCGATCATTCTTCTAAAGTTAAATATTCTAGTTTCTTCAAAGAACATATGCTCTGTACGACATAAACCAATTCCTTCTGCCCCAAATGTTAAAGCCTGTTTAGCATCTTTTGGAGTATCAGCATTAGTTCTAACTTTTAATGTTCTAACTTCATCTGCCCAATTCATAAATGTTTCAAAATATCCTGATATTGATGGTTCCTTAGTTTCAACAATGCCATCATATACTTTACCAGTAGAACCATCTATTGATAAATAATCTCCTTCATGATATACATGCCCTTCTTTTGTAGTAAGTGTCTTTTTTTCTTCGTTTACTATTAACTCACCACATCCACAGACACAGCATCTTCCCATTCCACGTGCTACAACAGCCGCATGAGATGTCATTCCTCCACGAATAGTTAATATTCCCTCAGCATCGTTCATACCTTGAATATCTTCAGGTGAAGTTTCAAGTCTAACAAGTAATACTTTTTCCTTATTCTCTTTAGCCTTACTTACATCTAAAGCATTGAAATAAATCTTACCACATGCTGCCCCTGGTGAAGCGGCAAGTCCTGTAGCCACTAATTTAGCCTCTTTTAAAGCATTTGCATTAAAATTAGGATGTAATAAACTATCTAATTGCTTAGGCTCAACCTTCAATAGAGCTTCTTCTTTAGTTAACATTCCTTCATTTACTAAATCAACCGCAATTTTCAAAGCAGCTTGTGCTGTTCTCTTACCATTTCTTGTTTGTAACATAAATAGTTTACCATTTTCAATAGTAAATTCCATATCTTGCATATCACGATAATGTTTCTCTAATATTTGTGTTGTTTTAACAAATTCCTCATATACTTTAGGCATTACCGTCTCTAGCGTAGAAATATCTTGTGGTGTTCTAACACCTGCTACAACATCTTCTCCTTGAGCATTAATTAAATATTCACCATAAAGTTTATTTTCACCAGTAGATGGATTTCTTGTAAATGCAACACCAGTTCCACAGTCATCACCCTTATTACCAAAAACCATCTCTTGAATATTCACGGCAGTTCCCCATGAACCAGGAATATCATTCATTCTTCTATAAATAATAGCTCTTTCATTATTCCAACTTCTAAATACTGCAGTAACAGCTTCGATTAATTGAACTCTTGGATCTTGTGGAAATTCAACACCTGATAATTCTTTATATACTTCTTTAAATTTCATTGCTATCTCATACATATCATCTTCATTTAAATCAGTATCATACTTAGCATTCTTTTCTTCTTTGATTTTATCGAGTAATCTTTCAAAGGAATTCTTAGAATATCCTTTTACTACATCTGCAAACATCATAATAAATCTTCTATAAGAATCATAAGCAAATCTCTTATTGTTAGTAACTTTTGCAAAATTTTCTGCTACTACATCATTTAAACCAAGATTTAAAACAGTATCCATCATACCAGGCATTGAAGCACGTGCTCCACTTCTTACAGATACTAATAATGGATTCTCTAAATCACCCATTTTTTTACCAGTAGCTTTTTCTAATTCTTCTAGTTTTTCAAATATTTGATCCTTTACTTCTTTAGATATTTGTTCTTTATCTTCATAATATTTATTACAAGCTTCTGTAGTTACAGTAAAACCTTTAGGTACAGGTAAACCAACTTTAGTCATTTCTGCTAAATTAGCACCTTTACCACCAAGTAAATCACGCATATCTTTGTTGCCTTCACTAAAAGCATAAACATACTTTATCATATTTTTTCATCTCCTTTAATTAATACTTTTCTATTTTAACAAAATAGTTAATCCTAATCAATGTTTTTTAAAAATATTTGACATAATTGACACTTTTTTATCTGCATTGGCTATGCTGTTATCAGTAATAAATAATAAATATAATTATAATATCATTCTATCTAGTTCTAACCTTAATCTTACTAGTAAGCATTTCACTCTTAGAATTAGCACAATCAATTAAATTATCAAAATTATCATGTATTAATCTATTTAAATAATATAAATCAGTTGGTACTCCCTTTTTAAGTTCACATTCTATCATATCAAGAACATTCTTATTATTATCAAATATAACCTTATCAAAAGATATCTCAAAAATACTATTTAAATATTCTAACAAATAAGACTCCCTTAAAGTAGTACTATTATATAAAATATCTAATTTATTAATACAAATACCTTTTACCTCTTCTAAATACTTAATAGCATCCTCTATCTTATCAAATGTTAATTCCAATCTTTTAGTAATAGAAGATTTATCATTAACTCTTTCCTTAATATTCCATATACTATTACCATTTATTACTCTATTTCTTAACGTAATACCCCTTTCCTTTAATTTATTATCACAATCATAATAAACATCACTGTGAGATAAATAAATAGGAATATTTAACTTTAAATAATTAACCATACCTTGTTTTGTTTGATTAATTAAATTATTATCTATATACATATATTTTTTCTCAAATTCCACCTGAGGTAAAAACTCATTTTCTAATTCATGGATCATATCTATCTTATTATAATCACTTAAATATGTAAGTAACATAAAATCAACAGCAATAATATATTTCTCTCTTTGTAAATTAGAATTTAAAATAGGACACTCATGCATATCCATTATCATATTTTTTTTATTTATATATATTCTATTCTTATTACTATATATATTTAATTTATTTGATGTAGTAAATAAACACTTACTTAAATCTAAATCATTATACTTATTTTTAATCTTATTTAAAAAATAATCAAAAGACTTCTTATTATCAAATACTAAATATTTAATATTATCATCTATCTTCTTATTTAAAACAATATCACTCAATCTTTTAATATATAAATCATTCTCTTTTGATCTTTCCTTAATATATTCAAGTATTTTATCCTCATCACTATTCCAAGATATTTTATAATCTAAATAAGTAATTAATTTATCTAAAGCACTCTCTATAATAGATTTTTTATCATTCAAATAAAGTGTATCATATAATTCATACCTTTTATTAAGATAATTAGCAATTAAATACTCGCTCTCCTCATCAAATACAATTTCTAAATAATCATCAACATAATCTAAATTAATATAATCTAAAATACTAGAAAAATCATATTTATAAGATTCTACATAATAAGAATCCCTTGCTATATAATCTAATCTATCTATATCAATACCACCAGAAAGTAACTTAGATATAATAAACATAATATCTAAATTATCATAATCAGCACCATTATTTTTAACTTTTTCCTTTAGTTCTATTAAATAAATTACTTTATCTAATACTTCCCTACCAAAATTATTAATAATAATATTATGAATATCAGTATTATTCTTAAGTAAAGAAACCGTATTATTCTCGTGGCTCTCATTCAAAAGCCTTTCTGCTAAATGAGAAAAAGGACCATGTCCAATATCATGCACCAAAGCCATAATTTTAATAGCATCCTCATCACACTTACTTATATCAATATAATTACTTAATTTACCTTTAATTATATTAACTAACTTACATGCTAGATAATATACCCCAAGAGAATGATCAAACCTAGTATGAATAGCTTTATTACTTAAAACCATCCCTAACTGTTTTTTATTTTTTAAATTACTTACTTCCTTAGAATTAACAATACACTCATATCTTTTTTCTATATTAATATTACCCCATACCTTATCATTAATTATCATTCTTAATTCCCTCTAAAACTAACTTTTTTACCTTGTGTTTTTCTAAATACCTTTTATGTTCTTCCTTATAACATCTCCTACATAAAGACTCATAACTAATATTAGACTCCCCATCAATAGCAACTTGTTCTCCTTCAAAAACAAATTCATTGTCTACTTTCCTTGTGTTCATAATGGCTATACATCCACACTTACATCTTGCCTTCAAATCAAGTGGCTCGATAATATCCGCATATTCAAATAAACCAATGCTTCCTGGAAATAACTTTCCCTGAAAATCTGCTCTTAAACCATAACAAATAACATCTACATTGTGATAATCAACTATATCAGTTAATTGCTTAATATGTTCTTCACTTAAAAACTGTGCCTCATCCACTAAAATACATTTAATATCTTTAGTAACTAAAGTATAAGCTAACTTTTCACATATGTTATCTTGTTCTTCAATAAGAAAATCTACTGGTATTGTATTACCATTCCTTGAAATAATATTTTTATTGCCCTTAGAATCCTTACCAGGTTTAATTAACAATACCTTATCTCCTAACCCTTGTTCTTTATAACTATAATATGTTGCTATAATACTCATTGTCTTACCAGCATTCATTGCCGCGAATTTAAATACCAAATTATTAATCATTTTACTACCTACTCCTATACTCCTACATAATACCAAAAACTTGTTTATTCATTATATCTTCTTAATAATTATCTCATAGAAAAAGGAAAAAAGTATCATAATTGACACTTATTTTACATATTAATTTCATTCATATTATAGCCCTTTTGATACATCTTTTGCTTAATAACCATATCCAACTCATAACCCTCATATTTAGAAGAATATTTTTTATACAAATCATCATATATCTTCTTAGCATTACTATTATTGTTAAAATCATAATTATTAATTAAACTAAGAATCATATTCTTATCATAACCTAGATTAACTAAATTATTATAAATCTTAGTTTTTAAAGCTTTACCACACAACTTATTATTTAACTTCAAATATTTATTTATTAACTTATCTATTCTTTCCTTAAAATTATCCTCATAACTATTCAAGTATTTATCTATTGTTTCATTAGAAATATCATTATCTTGCAAATACTTTCTCATCTTAAAAGGCCCATCTAAAGTAAGATTAATCTTATCTAAAATATAATACTTACAAAACAAATCATCATTTAAATAACCAGTCTTCTTTAACTTATCAATAATATAACCAGTTAAATACTCATTAGCCCCTTTTTTTACCAAATAACCTCTTACTTCCTTAACACTTCTAATACGATATGCTATATAAGATAATACCTTACTATATAAATCTTCTATATCATTTTGTTTAATCAAAATATCAAGTTTCTCTTTATCAATTTCTTTATTTAAAAGTAAATTATTTGCTAAAATAACATTCTCATACAAAGTAATAGTTTCCTTATTATCTAAAAATATTTTATATTTATCCTTACCAACTTTTTGATATCTAACTATTTGCATAACTCACCTCCAAGAGAAGAAAAAACTTAATTCTTATTTACTTTAATTAAGTTTTCGTACACTTCTTCTAAAGCCCTACCGATATTTTTTTTAGATTTATAATCCTTCTCATTCATTTGATAATAACCAGTTCTAGCCATCTCCTTACTGCGGTCAGCCACGATATGAACAAGTTCATACTTTGAATCAATGATGCCTAATATTTTATCAATAGATGGATATATCATTGTATCACACTCCCTATTATCAATTTACTACAAAAAAAGTAAAAAAACAATAGTAGTTGACACTAAGTAGACATTTTTTTAAAATGTTCTTCAATCTTCCAAATAATAGATTTATGAACATCACTAAATAAATATGATGTATCTAATTCATCTTTTAAAGCCTTTTCATACCTTATTTCTACAAAAGATTTAGCTAAATTATATAAAGCCACCCCATCCTTAGTAATAATCTTATAAGCATCATTTATCGCCTTATCATTAAATACATCCTCAGTTACTAAAGACAAAGTCTCATATATTCTAAGTTCTGTTTCCCCAACAGTATGTTTTTTATAATCCTTACCATAATCAGTAATTAATCTAAAATTAGTAATACCTAAACAAGCATCTAATTTTACAACATGTTCAAGTAATGCTTGTCTAAATCCCAAAACTCCTACTTCCTCTATATATTTTCTCGAATTAAAATCATTACTAAAAGAACTAATATCACCATCTTTAGCATATTTTACAATAGCCCCGATTAATTGTTCCTTAACATATTTCCCATATGTTGGCATACATCCCTTATCAATCTTATCCATTATTATTTGTTCCATTTTTATTCCTCTTTCTTCCTTTGCTACACTGTTATCAGTATAAGTTATTTATATTTATTTAAAATAATATCTTGATTCTTAATATGCAATTTATCCTTTTTAATTAACTTCTCCGTACTATCGACCGTGATTATCTTATTCTTTAGCATAACCTCAAGTAAACTAGTATTAATATCTACCGTATTATCATTATCATGTTTCTTAATAATATCCCATGTTTCCTTATAAGTATTTAAAGTCTTCTTAGCATAGAAAGAAACAATTGGAGTATTATTTAAAATAAAATCCTTATACTTTGAATCATTTAAAATACTTATATGAAATATAGGTTGAGTTAAAATAAACAAAACCACAAAAGCAATAATATAATACTCTAAAAAACCAACAACCATTCCCAGTAACTTAGAAGGTATTGCTAAAATAATTGTCATCTTAAGTATTTTTTCGACTATTCCAGTAATGGCTACAACTACTTTAAATATAATAAATAATATACTAAAAACAAGTAAAAAAGCAATTAATTCATATAAAATAACATTTAAAATTTCAAGTCCTGTTAAAAGTCCCCAAAAATTAAAAAATGGTAAATTTTCATACATTAAAACAGAAACATAATTCTTTAAACTAAAAGATAAAATAATAATTAACAAAAGACCTGCAAAACTAACTGTTTTTTTCAAAACACCTTGCTTAAATCCTACTACAGCCCCGAGTAACAAAAATAATATAATAACAGCATCAATAATATTCATAACTCACTCACCTTATAATAAAATTATATACTAAATTTTAGAAAAAATAAAGAAAAAATAACAAAAATATGATAAAATAAATTAAAGGTGATTTTAATGGAAAAAAAGAATAACACAGTAGTATTCAAAGTAAATAATGAAACTAAAGAAAAAATGATAGCCTATTATCAAGATAAACTAAGAATAAAAACGCCACCCTACGCAATATTTCAAGCCGAAGAAGCTGGAACTATTATAACCCTATATGAATCCAACAAAGCCATGTTTCAAGGATCTAATGCCAAAGAAGATTCCTTAATGTGGCAAGAAATAAACAAAGGAAATAATGATGTCTACGAAATAATAAGCGATGATATAGAAGAAAAACCAAAAAAAGAAAAAAAAGAAGAAATAACTCTACCTTTAGAAATAAATTCCATCGGCTCTGATGAAGTAGGAACAGGAGATTACTTTGGCCCAATTGTTGTAACAGCATCTTATGTAAACAAAGATAATATTGAACTATTACATAATCTTGGTGTTAGAGATTCCAAAAAATTATTAGATGAACAAATTCTTAAAATAGTACCACAATTTATCAATATAATACCACATCAAACCATCATTTTAAATAATCTTGATTACAATAAATATTACAATAAAGATATGAACTTAAATAAAATGAAAGCTATTTTACATAACAAAGCACTATATGAACTAACAAACAAAAATTATGATACTGATTATGTTGTTGTAGATCAATTCTGTAAACCAAATAAATATTATGAATACATAGAAAAAGCCAAAAATAAAGTTACTAATATAACCTTCTTAACTAAAGCCGAAGACAAAGTACTAAGTGTTGCTTGCTCTAGTCTAATAAGCAGATACATCTTCATTAAAGAAATAAATAAAATGGGAGACAAACTAGGTATGTTTATTCCCAAAGGGGCTAGTGATATAGTAGATGATGTAGCCATTAAAATAGTTAAAAAATATGGTAAAGAAAAATTAAAAGAAATAGCAAAACTTAATTTTAGCAATACTAAAAGAATCTTCTAGCGGTGTAATACCCGCTTCTTTTTTTTATTTAAATCTCTATTTCTAACTAATGTTATTTCTTTAATATAACTCTTTTCCTCTCGATTATCCAAAATAATATTATTATCTATATTATTATTATTATTATTATAATTATTCTTAATATTAATAATATATAAACTACTACTTATCATAAAAATAATAAATGGTATAAAAAAGAAATAACCATTAATTAATAAAATTAAAAACAAAGATAAAAAAATAATTGAAATATGTGATAATATCTTATTCTTATATTTATTCATAGTATTCACCCAATATTATAATATTCCAAATACTACAAAATGATAAAAAAAAGTACAGATATCCCTTATTACTGTACTCATATAAGGTAACAATTTTAGAGTCGGTGTTTGACTCATGCCTATACCATAAAAGGGACAATATAGGCAGTTGTTTTATTATTTTGTAGTGGAAAGCACGACACGAAAACCAGTATTTTCACTACCGGTACCATAGGCTCTGCTAAAGATAAATACACCAGCTTTAGAACCATTGTTATAGGCTCCACCACGTACAAACCAAGGACTATCATTATTGATAAAATTAGCATAATCACTATACCAGCTCCTAGTTTCACCTGTAGCATCCCCAAAATGACTCCTATTATATGCCGTTTGATCTTCGTATGTAGAACCATTGGCGTATAAGTCATAATATTTAGTATTTGGAAATGCTAAGGTGTTACCTGAATCTGTATAACTACTTCCTACTTTTCCTATGTATCCTGAATTATATTCTGTGGTATATCCTGACATTGGACTTCTTCTGCTTGTATTATCTTGCATTACTCCCATTACGTATTCCCATGAACCGCCTGCCATATCATAAATCCCAGTAACATTACCTGTGGTAGAGGCTGCTCCTCCCCCTTGTTCTATTAAATATGTAATTCTTGCTTCGGCTCCATCTATTACTTTCACATTTTTTACATATCCTGAATCAGTTCCACTATCAGCTGAGCTGTCTTTTCTATATGTAAATTCTAAAGTATATGTTCCTACTTCTAATATATGTATTTTTGATACATACGTCATGCTTGCATCAGCTGTTCCATAACTCGTTCCACCTATTTTAGTTGATGTTCCTGTACTATCTATTATATTATCACCTTGTTTTATTGTATAGTATAAATAATCATAACTAGCACTTTCACTTGAAACACTATAATCAAACGACAATGCACCTTGTCCAGTCAATGTAAAAGCATAAGTTAAAGTTGTACTGCTACTTGCAACCCCTTGGTTAGCGCTTTTCCATATTGGACTATCATTAGTGCCTATATTAGTCCAAGTATAAGTACTATCACTTGCCGGTGTTGCTATAGTTAACTCTGTTCCTGTACCTTCAATCAATTCTTTTTCTATCTTTGGTTCATTATATTTATATGTTCCTTCGCTAGTATTACTAGTTACAGTAGGATCTCCTGTGCTTCTTCCTGTTGTATAACTTGAACTATTATTATTTGCTATATCAGTAGTACCTAATCCATATTTACTTTGTTTTAAATATGCAACTGCTCCCCATTCAATATTTTTCATCATGTGAGCATCTGTTTGATTTGTTCCATTTGTTGTTAAATAATTTGTTGTATTAAATATTTGTGATATTGTAAATTGTGTTGATACATTTTGACAACATGATGATGCTACGTTAGGTTTTATTGTTGGAGTTGTATCATTACCCGTTGTTTCAAACTTTCCTACCCAAATACCAGTTAATTCTTGAGTTCCAAACGTAAATGCTGGATGTGTATAATAATTACCATTACTTTTATTTGTACATGTTTCAACTCCTATTCCACTTGTTGTACATGTTACTGTTCCTGTAGTCGATGTTCCACTTTCAAATACTACATCTATTAGTTGGGAATCAACACTAGAATATGACACATTAAATAATTTATATTTATATCTCGGTATCCATACATAATATGCTAATATATCATCTTCCATAATTGGAGTGTATGGTTTAGCCTCAATATAATCTTCTCTTGATTTAGAACATTCTGCTCCTTTTATAGCACTAGTTTTAACCATAACAGCATTAGCCCAAATCTTATCATCATAGTTGTACCAGCCAGCATTAGTATCGGCCTTTAACCAGATACCTAATTCATCATCATACACAACAGGTATCATACCTTCTGCTAATACAGGAGCATTAGCACCAGAATTATCTACATATACTGGTGTTGCTGTACTAATAGGACACTTCCTGGTTATTAGATTAGTATATCTATCTCTATCAGTAAAACCTTTTGAAGTATAAGTAGCTATTTCAACTTTAGCTCTAAATCTTTGTCCCATTAAATTAGATTGATCTAATCCATTATCTAAGATATATATTCTAAGTTGAAAACTATCTGGGGTTTCATTATATTTAGGTAAATTCATAACATTTTCATTTAATATTGCTCTTTGATAATACTTATATTGTTCTTCTGTTTTTTCTACTTGTAAACTACTAAAATTACCTTCACTTATAATTGTATTATTTTTTAATAATTGAAATTTAAAGTTTTCATCCAATAATCCATCTGTTATATCAATATCAGTTAATGTAATATCATATATTATATCTTTATCTGTAACATTATTCTCAGCACCTTTTACTGTAAAATTTGCTACTGCACCATACTCTTCTATTTCATTTTCTTTAATAGGTAAGAATAAATCTTTAGTAATTGTACTATCTCCTGTATATACTACATTAATATTAGCCGAGATTAAAGACGTATTTATTTTTTTTGAAACATAATTTAATGCTAAAGTAAAGCCTAAAGATAAAATTAATACTCCTAATATTTCTAAGATTAATAGTTTCTTTTTATCTTCTTTTATTTTATTATAATATTCTTTCATTACATTCCCTCACTTTTTATATATGCCAATTATATTGTTAAGAAAAACTTGTATGTTCAAAGACTTTGTTTAATTAAGATTGTTTTTTTACTTTTATTACAGGTCGGTATCCAATTGTTTCACTTACTGTAGTTGGTTTATATTCAGTAGTGGATTTACAAGAATTGAATGTGTTATAAGTGAAATCTTTATAACTATAGGAAGTACTTCCTCCATTAACAGAAGAATTTTTAGAACCGTATTTACAGCATGCTACCTCATGGCACAAATAAACTGTTTTTTGTCCAACTTCTGTACACACACTAGCTGTCTCTCTATATGTATTATTAGAAAAACTAGATGTATACCAAGAATAACTATAATAGCTTTTTGTAGAATCTAAACAATCAATAACATCTTCAACTGTCGTTTCAACTCCGCCACCTTCTCCATAATAAACCGTACTTTCTTGATCAAAATTATAAGCATTTCCAAATGGATTAAATTTTAAGGCACCCCATTCTCTTGAAATAGTAGCATACCTATCCCACAAGAAACGTTGCCCCTCACTAACTGAGCCATGTGGTCCGCCTGAATAAGTATTGCCCAATAAAGCTACAGTTTGTACAAAAGTGTCATTCACTTGATTCCATCCTTCATATAAAGTCCCATCTGCTTTACCTACTGCCACATAATTATTATCAATGCTATCCATCGTCCAAAATGGAGTGTTACTATCATTAGGCATATTTGTACTAAGTTCACTTTTAAAAGGTACTCTTACATATCCATAAGTTTCATCATTTATTAAACAATCAGTATCAATGGTAGCTTCAGTTAGAAATTCATTTACATTGGTTTTAACAAAACTTTTATTATTCCAATAATCGGCATCTATGGTCGTATATTGACCATATGAACCTGTACCGGAATTACCCGCTAAAACTAATGTTGTTGAAGTATCATCTTCTGCTATTTGATACCATTTGTTTCCCTCATAAGTAATACTATTATCATCATTTTTCTTCATAATATCACACTTACTATCTGAAAAAGATACATCAGTAACTACTTCAAATGTTTTTCCTTGTAAATCATTAGAATTATAAACTGTTCCATCGATATAAAAAATCATCTTAAAATAGGTAAAATTATCGTTAATTATTCCTTTATATACGGTATACGTTATATCAATATTTTTATCAGTAAAATCAAATTCTGTTAATTCATTCCATGTTGTATTATCAGTACTAGATAATAATTTGCACTTAAAATAAGTAGCCTTAAATTCATCAGGCAATATTTTAGGAGTAACCCTAACAGAACCATATATTGGATTAGCTATTTTCTTTTTTACAGTAAATTCAATTTTTTCTCCATCATTATAATTTAAAACAGGTCCAATTCCTGTAGCCTTAAGATCATTACCACCTTTAAATATTATATCAGCCATATCTTCTACAGTTATATCTACTAAAGGATTATTATTACTTTGCCAACTAAAATAAGCATAAGTAGTACCTGTTATCGTTAATATTAATGAAAAAATAGTTGCTATAATTATATTTCTTTTTTTCTTATCCATAAATAAATCCTTCATAATACATCTCCATTCTTATAAAAATATAACAAAAAACTAACCAAAAACTAGCACTTAAAAAGTACTAATATTAGTTAGTTTATCTTTTAAATTTATTTTTTTAGTATTTAAAATAATAGAATATTTATACTGCCCTCTCTCCCATACAGATGTTTGGATATTATAGTTAATTGGATACATTCTATTCATTTTAAACACCTTCTTCTTTTGCTATTATTATGTATTAATTTTACTATTTCTAAATATATTTGTCAATAATTATTTTATTTTAAGTAACTAATTAGTATTGGCGATAAAATAAGTAAAAGTATCAAAGGCACAAAGAATAATACCGAAATAACACTTATTTTAATTGGTACCTTTGAAATACTTGCCTTAACTTCTAATTTCTTTTTCTCTCTTAAATAATCAATCTGATTATACATTGTATCTACTACACTATTACCAAAAACATCAGCCTGTGTTAAAGTTAAAATAGTATTATTTATAGTCTCTGATGGAATATTTTGTTGAATACTAACCAAAGCCTCGGTTAAACTTTTACCATATTTTACTTCTCTTAGTGCTTGTCTAAATTCATAAGATAATTCAGAATCAATACTGTTAGAAGTTATTTCTAATGCTGTTTTTAAGTTACGCCCAGTCTCTAATGATAATGTTAAAACTTCGAAAAAATACATTGCATCATTATCTAATTTTTCACTTCTTGCAGCAACTTTTTTATCTATTACTATTTTAGGTAAAACATTAAAATAAATAATTGATATTAAAGGTGCGGTAATATATCCCAATTTAGATATATATAATATCATAAAAAATATTAATATGGTAGTTAAAAATCTAATATTTAAGAAAATTACTGCATTATATGTATCTTTATACCCTAATAAATCTATTTTCTTTTGATATTTATTGATTGTTTCGGTACTGTATATTTTATATGCTAAGTTAAGATTTTTACTATTTCTTTTCATTACATCATCACCTTAACTTTCATTACTCGTTTGATTACTATTATGTATAGGATATAGATAAGTATTATTATGAACAATATCATTATACCTATAGGATTAGTAAATAATGGGGTAAAATAATTAGGATTTAGAATAAATATTCCTAAGAAAAGTAATACTGGAATAAATACTAGTATTTGGAATATTGCTTTTGCTGATGCGGTTAGTGCGCCTAGTTCTTCTTGTAGTTTTTTTCTAGTAAATGAATTACGCTCTACTGAAGCAAAAACTTGAACTATGTTACCACCTGTTTTATTTAAAACATTTAATGATGTAGTTATATATCTTGCTTCTTTCGTATCTATTCTTTTAGTAAATCTTTCGAATACAGTTTCCATATTCAATCCAAAAGATAAGTCGATGTACATTTTTTTAAATTCTTCACTGATAGGTCCATCTAATTCATTCGATACCATATATATTGCTTGCATAATACTAAGACCAGATTTAAAGGAGTTGTTCATGATGATGATTGCTTTTAACATATCTTTTTCTATTTGTCTTTTACGCATTTTTGTTTTAGACATTAATAATAAATCTGGAATATAGAACCCAATTAAGAAAGTTGTTACTAGTTGTAAAGATGTAATGTTTTTATATTGGAAGATATCAGATATAACAATTAGAAGCATCATAGCAAATCCCGCTAATACTTTGGTTGAAATATAGTCCATTGCATCTTCTCTAATAATTTTAGTGTTATCACAATATTTTTCATATTTTTTGCTATAATCATTAAAGATTTTCAGTTTATATAAGAGTTTAGATACTCTTTTTTTAATTTTATTATAAATTTTATGTACTTTATCAAATAAAGATAATTCTTCGTCTTTAATAACGTTTACAGCATATTTACTAAATCTTTTTTCTAATCTAGTTGCTCTATTTAATCTAATTAACCATAATACTACACCAAATAGTATTATAATCATTGTTATTTGTAGAATAAATAAATTCATATTGTAACCATTTGGCATAATATTTCCTCCTAATCTTTTTTCTTTTTAGATTTTTGTTCTTTTTCTATAGCTTGGAAGATGTCATCTACTGAATGAACTCCCCTACTTACAATTTTTTTATATACACTTGGAATATAATTATAAAGAATAAATTCACCATTTACTTCGCCTTTATCTGTTAATCCGTTTTGTTGGAAAGCAAAGATGTCTTTTAAAATAATGTTTTCACCATCAAATCCAGTTATTTCTGAGATTGATGTTACTTTACGGCGACCATCGCTCAATCTTTCGATGTTTACTACTATATCTAATGCTTTTTCAATATATTCACGTACTGCTTTTAAAGGAATATCTATTCCACTCATTAAAATCATTGTTTCTAATCGATTTAGAGCATCGCTTGCAGAATTAGCGTGTAGTGTAGTAAGTGAACCATCATGACCTGTGTTCATAGCTTGTAACATATCAAATGCTTCTTCACCACGAACTTCTCCTACTATAATACGGTCTGGTCTCATACGTAATGAGTTTCTTACAAGGTCTCTTATTGTTACTTCACCTTCACGTTCATAGTTAACATTTCTTGTTTCTAGTGAGATTACGTGAGTTTGTTTTAATCTTAATTCTACAGCATCTTCTATTGTTATAATACGTTCATCAGGATTAATGAAATTTGATAAAACATTTAATAGTGTTGTTTTACCAGAACCAGTTCCACCACACACTACCATGTTTAATTTAGCTTCAACACATGCATCTAGAAATCTAGCCATATATGGAGTTAATGTACCATTACCAATTAAGGCTTCAATATTACTCATACTCTCTTTGAATTTACGAATAGTCATAACTGGACCTTTAACTGATAAGGGTGGAATAATTGCGTTAATTCTTGAACCATCTGGTAGGTGTGAGTCAACCATTGGATTAGTTGAATCTATAGTTCTACCTAGTGGTTGAACAATTCTTTGAATAGTTCTAATTATATGGTCATTATTGATAAATGAAACAGAATCATCTCTAATTAATTGACCATCTACTTCTATATATATTTCATTTGGTCCATTTACCATTATTTCAGTAACGTT
>OIZL01000926.1_pt1 | contig 18416 bp, 21 predicted proteins | sample 1588541 | NCBI WGS metagenome assembly OIZL01 (sample SAMN03283285) | human gut metagenome | biome: human-associated habitat; material: feces | host: Homo sapiens | place: Peru | collected 2012 | reverse complement strand
CCAAAAAGAATAAAAAGGGGTTGGCTAGTGTGATACTAGCACCAATTCGCCTAAAAATTTGAATTGGTGATATATATAATAACTGCAAGTTTGACTTTTGTCAATAAAAAAACAAAAAAAAATTAAAAAAGTTGCAAAAAACTTTAAATATATGATATACTTGTATCATAAGAGAAGGTGGAACATGGAAAATAAGAATAAAAATAATGAAAAAAAGATTATTAGAAACGAAACACAATCAGTTACCTGCAAACCAACTAGTTATGAACAAAAATATATAAAAAGTAAAAAGATATGGGGAACTATTTTAGGAGTAGTTGCCTTTATTCTCCTAATAGTTGGAGCCACATACGCATGGTACACATGGATTAGAAACGCAGATGTAGGAACTAAAACAGGTATTTTTGATGTTCAATATAACAATGATACAGGTTCAGGTGCAGCTTTACAAGGAACTCTATCCCCAACCGAAGATAAAACAGGAGGACTAAACACGTGGGTAAATATCAGTAAAACATCAACTAGTGTATCTGGCAATGCAACATTAAAATTACACATAACTGAACTAACCATGGGTGGCACTTGTTCAATAACTGCCCACGAGACACAAACAGCATGTGAAAGTGCAAGCGGAACATGGACAGCAGCTAACCCTAACAAATTTCACTTTGCGGTATACACTGGCGGATCATGCTCAAACACAACATATGACACCCCAACTAGTTGTGAAGCCGCAAATGAAACATGGACTCCTACTGAATTAGTAGGCACAGAAGGGACATTAGAAGGCGCGGTATCAGGTGGAGATATAACTCTCATGAGTGGAATACCTTTAACCGAAACATCAACAAGATATTATATCTATGTGTGGTTAGATGCTAACGCCGAAGATGAGTATTCAGGATCCAAAGTAACCGGCTATATTTCAGCATCAGCAACACAAAGCTAAACTAAAAGTGATTATTCACTTTTTTTCTTTTGCACGATGTTATCAATATAAGAAAGGAATCATTTCAATTTCTCATTTGATAACTTAAATATTTTCTTTCAGTGACTTTTAGATACTCTGCAATATAAAACTATAAAACATTAAAAATTTATAACAATTCAATAAAAAAATACCTATCATCAAAAAAAAAAATAAATTTTCAAAAAAAAGTTGACTTTTATAAAAAGTATGATATACTAATAAATACATGGAGAAAATCGGGAAGTGGCTCAACTTGGTAGAGCATTTGGTTTGGGACCAAGGGGTTGCAGGTTCAAATCCTGTCTTCCCGACCATTGGATTATGAGCTCCTATTTTAGGAGTTTTTATTTGACATCTAATTATAAAAGTCTTAAAAATTTTTTAAGACTTTTTTATATTACAATTTTTTATATAAAAAACATAAATTTTCAGCATTAATTTCGAATCTAGTACCATGATAATAAAATAAATTATTTTCAATACTATCATATTTTGAACTAATATTGAAAGAAATAGAAATTATACCTTTTTTTAATAAGTCCATAACTAAATTTTCATCAATATTTTCATAAAATTCAATAGAATGGTATCTACAAAAAATAAAGCTATTTTTTAAATACTTGCTATATCTAACTAAAGAAAGATATTTTAACTTCTTACTGAATGTTGAAATGATTTTTGAATATTCCCAATAAATACTTTTATCTACATATCCAGTTAAAATGTTTTTCCAGTTAAGATAAAGTATCTTGTTTTTATCATCAAATGTTAAATAAAATTTATAAGTACCATATAAATAAGAAACACGCTTGCCAAAAAGAGTTAAATAAAAATGTGGCATTTCAATAATACTTTTTGCATTACTATTGCAATTATTCCTACATGAAGCATTAGAAAAGTTTAAAAAGTACTGCATTTTTTCTTTAAAATCATAATTACCAACATTGGGAATTAAACTAAATAATGTTAATCTATATTTACTATTATCACATATAGTTTTAAGTTCTATTCCATCAAAATCTGCTTCTCTTGAACTGTCTGGTGTTTTATTAATTAATAATTTTTCAAGCATTCTTCCTGGTCCTCCTAAGTCTTTGTACTCACATTTAATATATCCTAATGCCTTTACATTTTCGAATTGAGTTTTTAAATAATTAATTTTTTCTAACATATTTTCTTTCCTCCTAATATTATTATTTGCGATAAAGTTGCAAAACACTTCAAAAAATGCAAAAATGTAAATGTGATGTAAATAAAATTAAATAAGTCAAAGAATAACACTATTAAAAAAGATACAATAATGATAAAATATAGTATATGAAAAGTGTAATAAAAGAAGTTAACGAAAATTCAGACAAAGTAATAAAAGAAAATAATTTTTTAACAATTGGATTTCAAAATAGATTATCGACAAGAATTATGCATATTTTTCAAAAATATAAAATTGTTGTAAATAGCACTATCATTTCTAGAAAGTTAGAAGAAAATTTAGTAAACAATATGATTGATATAAATTTTGAAATAATAAATAAATATAGATATATGCTAAAAAAATATGAAGAAATTATACAAGAATACGTAAATAATAAATGCTCAACTGATGTAATAAAAAAATCAACATTTTCGTTTGTTAATAAAATAAACGAAAAGAATAAGTCTATGTTAAACATAAAAATTGCTTCAAATTTTATAGAAAGTATAAAATCAATAATGCTAGTTTATGACAATGCAAAATTAAATGAAGAAATACTAAAAAGAATAAATATTGATACAGGAGAAATTATAAATGAAATAAACAAAAATAATTATAACTATGTAATTGAATCAATAAATTTAATAATTAAAAATATAATTCAAACAATATAATAATGCGTTCACACAAATTATAAAAAATTATTAACCTAATATAAAAAATATAAAGTGTTGTATTTAAAAATAAAATAGAGTAAAATGGTGACAGGTGGTAAGATATGAAAAAACGTACATATAAATTTGTATATGAATTTAAGAAAAAATTTCCAAAAACAGTTGCATTTAGGACAAAAAAACATGCAAAAGTTATTGACTTACATTTAAATGAAGATGAAGAAGTAACATATGCATTTTGCGGTCAAAATAACGTAAGTTCTTTCAATATAATTAACAGTTGCGTTGTGGCATTGACTAATCAAAGAATATTAATAGGGCAAAAAAGAGTGTTGTGGGGATACTATTTTACAACAATAACTCCTGACTTATATAATGATTTAAAGGTTAAAAAAAATATTATTTGGAGTGACATTGAAATAGATACGGTAAAAGAGAATGTTTACATTTCGAACCTAGACCCACGAGGAGCAATTGAAATAGAAAATATCATATCAAAATTTATGATGAAAGAGAAACAAAAATATGCTAAAAAGAATAACTAAATATTTTTTGGTTTACCTCATTTTATTTTTTATATTGATAATTAGAATAAATGGTGAAACATTAAATTTAAATAGCGATAAATATATATTATACAATCTTAATGATGATAAAATTTTATTAAGCAAAGATGAAAATAAAGAAACATATATAGCAAGTTTAACCAAAATGATGACAACAATTGTTGCAATTGAAAACATAAGTGATTACAATGAAAAAATTACGATTACAAAAGATATGTTTAAAGATATTGCATGGGATGTATCAGTTGCTGGATTTAAAGCAGGCGAAAAAGTTACTTATAATGATTTATTATATGGAGCAATTTTGCCTAGTGGTGCCGATGCTGTAAATGCTTTAGCATTGTCAATTTCAAAAGATTATGATAAATTTATTGAACTAATGAATCAAAAAGTCAAAGAATTGAATCTAGCGCATACACATTTTTCAAATGTAACAGGACTATATGATAAAAATAATTATAGCACTGCATATGATGTTGCCCAAATTTTAAAATACGCTCTAAAAAATAAAAAATTTAAAGAAGTCTTTGAAACAAAAAACTATACATTTACCAATGGAAAAACAGTAAAAAGTACTATAGAAAATTACAGTTCAAGAATTGGAAATAAGGATATATCATATATTAAAGGTGGAAAAACAGGATTTATAAATGCAGCTGGATATTGTTTAGCAACAACTGCAACTATAGATGGAGTTAATTATCTTTTAGTAACATTAAATGCAGATAAGTCAAAAAAAGCTCCTCATATTGAGGATGCAATTGAAACATACACTTATTATTCGAAAAATTATTCGTACAAAATAGTAGTCGACAATAATGATGTAATAACTAAATTAAAAACCAAAAATGCAGCCGAAAAAGAGTTATCTATTCCTGCCAATACGCAAATAAAAAAATATTTAAAAAATGATTTTAGAAAAGACAAAGTAAAGTACAATTATAATGGCGTTGATGAAATATCATACTTTACTAAAAAAAATACAATTTTGGGTACAGTTGACATAATTTACAATAATGAAAAACTTGATACTTTTGATTTGATTTATGCAGGTGGATTAACTTTTAGTATTTTTTCATTTTTATGGAATAATTTGCTATTGATACTATTACTCGCATTTATATTATTTGTTATTTTTAGAATTATACAATTAAGTATTAAAAAGAAAAGAAGAATTAAAAGAAGACATAATCATTAAAATAGAATATTAAAATAATAATCGTAAAATGTATTTCAAAAAAAGAGATACATTTTTAATTTGATAAAATATAAAGATAAACTGTTTATAGATAATCGTAATAATAAGAATAATATATTAAAAATGTTTTAAACCTTTAGGTGATGAATATGAAATTATTAATTGTCCATAAAATAATCATGGTAAAAAATTATTTATTGACAAGTGCCCTATAAAACTTTACAATATTATTAGAAGTTAGTATAACTTCTAGAAAGAAGTAATGGAGGAAAGATATATGAACGATGTAGTCTTCTCCATTTTGCTTGTAGTAGTTGGATTATTTGTTGGTGCATTCATTATGATACTTATAAATAAGTTAAAAGTAAGTGCAGCACAAAAGGAAGCTGAAAAAATAATTCAGGATGCCAAAAAAGAAGCTGAAAAAGCTAAAAGAGATGGCGTTTTAGAATTAAAAGAAGAAAGCTATAAATTAAAAAATCAAACTGACACAGAGATTAAGGAAAAAAAGAAAGAACTAAATGAACTTAATCAAAGAATTGACAATAGGGAAAAGAGTTTAGACAAAAGAGATGAATTATTAACAGAAAGAGAAAAAAACCTTGAACTAAAAGACAAAGATTTATTAGCTAAGCAAAAAGAAATTCAAGAAAAAGATGCAAAAATGGAGAGTATAATAAAGGAGCAAATCGCTCTTTTAGAAAAAATATCTGGTTTTTCTAAAGAAAAAGCTAGAGAAATGGTACTTAAAAAAGTAGAAGAAGAAATGAACAGAGAAATCGCTGTTTATTTAAAAGAAAGAGAAGATGAAGCAAAACTTGAAGCAGATAGAAAAGCAAAAGAAATGATTGTTTCAAGCATGCAAAGGTATTCAAGTGATGTTACGAGTGAACAGACTGTAAGTACAGTCGAACTTCCTAACGACGAAATGAAAGGAAGAATCATTGGTAGAGAAGGAAGAAATATAAGAACAATCGAGGCTGTAACAGGAGTAGATTTAATAATTGATGACACTCCAGAAGTAATAGTATTATCTTCATTTGACCCATTAAGACGTGAAATAGCAAAGGTTACACTTGAAACACTAATCAAAGATGGAAGAATTCATCCTGCGAGAATCGAAGAACTTTATGATAAAGTTTGTGAAGATTACAAAAAAATTATTAAAGAAAAAGGTGAAGAAGCTCTATTTGAATTAGGCATTTCAAAGGTTGACCCAGAAATTGTAGAGTTAGTTGGAAAACTTGCGTTTAGAACAAGTTATGGTCAAGATGCACTTGCTCATAGCAAAGAAGTTGCACATTTAGCAGGTCTTATGGCTAGCGAACTAGGTGAAAATGTTTCATTAGCGAAAAGAGCAGGCCTTCTACATGATATAGGAAAAGCAATTGATTTTGAAGTTGAAGGAAGTCACGTTGAAATAGGAGCGGATATAGCTAAAAAGCATGGCGAGGATAAAGTTGTTATTAATGCAATTGAATCACATCATGGCGACAAAAAAGCTGAATACATTATTTCAGAATTAGTAGCAATTGCTGATGCACTTAGCGCCGCAAGACCAGGTGCGAGAAATGACTCTTTAGAAAATTACGTTAAGAGACTTGAAGAACTAGAAACAATAGGAAATAGCATTGAAGGTGTTGAGAAAACATTTGCAATGCAAGCAGGTAGAGAATTAAGAGTTATCGTAAAGCCTGATCAAATTGATGACCTATCTAGTTACAAAGTTGCAAGAGAAATAAAAGATAAAATTGAAGAAACAATGCAATACCCTGGTACAATCAAGGTTGTTGTAATTAGAGAAACAAGAGCAGAAGAAGTTGCAAAATAACTTCTTCTTTTTATATTTTTAAATGTGTGATAAAATAATAAGTAGGGTGATAAAATGTTAGCATTAATTACAGGAGCATCAAATGGTATTGGAAAGGATTTTGCAAAGGAATTATCAAAGCAAGGGTATGATTTAGTACTTGTTGCAAGATCAAAAGAAAAATTAGAAAAATTATCAAGAGAATTAAAGACATTGGTTTACATAGAAGTTATGGATTTAAGTGTAAGGGAAAATGTGTATAAATTATATAACAAATATCAAGGAAAAATTGACTTATTAATAAATAATGCTGGTTTTGGGGCATTTGGAAAGTTTATCAAGACTGACTTGGATAATGAATTAAATATGATTGATCTAAATGTAACAACATATCATATTTTAACAAAATTATTCTTACAAGATTTTGTTAAAAAAGATAAAGGTGAAATATTAAATGTAGCTTCATCAGCAGCATTTGAACCAGGGCCACTTATGTCAACATACTATGCAACAAAATCATATGTATATAACTTGACAATGGGAGTTTATGAAGAATTAAGAAGAGATAAAAGTAAAGTTAAAATTCATATTTTATGTCCTGGCCCAGTTGATACAGGATTTAATGATAGAGCACATGTTAAATTTGGAGTAAAATCATTAAAAAGTATAGACGTAGTAAAGTACACATTAAAATGTATGAAAAAAAATAAATTAATTATAATTCCAGGATTCACAATTAAACTAGGAGTATTTGCAAATAGACTTCTACCTAGAAAAACAATTGTGAAAGTAACTTATAAAATTCAAAAGTCAAAGGAAATAAAATAACAATATAAAATAAGTAAAAATTATTAGGAGTCTAACATGAAAATAATAAAGATAACATCATTAGGTTGCCCATCATGCATCATAATGAATAAAATTGCAAATCAAATTAAAACAGAGTATCCAAATATAGAATTTGAAGAGCTTGACTATGATTTTGATGATATTGATAAATATAACGCAGGAAAAATTCTTCCTGTATTCATATTTTTCAAAAATGAAAAAGAAATTGATAGATTGCGTGGAGAACATAAAAAAGAAGAATTTATAAAGATAATAGAGGAAATCATATGATAAAAGAAGTTACAATAAACCAAATTCAAACAAATATTATAAAAAAAATACTTAAAACACTACTGATAGTAGCATTATTTATTCCGTTAATAATACATGGCGAAGAAAAAAAACTAAACATCTATTTGTTTTATGGCGATAACTGCCCACACTGTGCTGAACTTGAAAAGTTTTTTGACACATATTTAGAAGAAAATAAGAACATCATACTAAATAGATACGAAGTTTGGAGTAATAAAGAAAATCAGGAAAAGTATAGGGAAGTTAAAAAAATACTTAATGATAACAGCAATGGAGTTCCATATTTAATAATTGGAAACAATGTCATTACTGGTTATGACAGTGAGATAACTCCAGAAAGAATAAAAAATACAATAACGTACTATTCAAATTTTGACTTTAAAGATAAAGTTGGCATCTACTTAGGGACTACAACAGAGGAAGAAGAAAACCTAAAGGAGGATGGAAAAAAGTACGAGGATAGTGAAATAAGCATACCAATAATTGGAAAGAAAAAGGGAAAAGAAGTACCAATATTACTATCAACAATCATAATAGGACTAGTTGATGGATTTAACCCTTGCGCAATGTGGATACTAATATTTTTGATATCAATGCTTTTAGGAATGAAAAACACAAAAAGAAAATGGGCACTTGGTATAACATTCCTTTTCTCATCAGCCCTAGTATATTTTCTATTCTTAATTTCTTGGCTAAATCTAGCAGTATTCCTAAATAAAATAATATTTATTAGAATGGGTATTAGTATAATCGCAGTATTCTTTGGAATTCTAACAATATTAAAATTTTTCTTTATAAAAGAAGATGATGGATGCGAAGTAGTAGACAAAAGTGGCAGAAAGAAAATTATAAATTCAATCAAAAAAATAATAAAAGAAAAATCATTCATCCTAGCACTTCTAGGAATCGTTGCGTTAGCGGCCTCTGTAAACATAATAGAATTACTATGTTCACTTGGGTTACCTGTAATGTTTACACAAATATTAACTGTAAATGAAGTAAGCAAAACAGCACAAATTATTTATTCACTAATATATGTTTTCTTCTTCCTAATTGACGATATAGTTATATTTGTAATAGCAATGAAAACACTAGAAATAAAAGCCATATCAAATAAATTTGGTAAATATTCACATTTGATAGGTGGTATCATAATGTTAATAATTGGATTCTTAATGATTTACAAACCAGAGTGGTTAATGTTTAATTTTTAAAAACTGAAACAAAAAGATTATCAAAACATATAATATTTTAGGTGATATATATGAATGGTAATCTTTTTAATAGAATAGAAGAAAAAACAAAGGTAAGTAAGGATACAATAATATCTTTAGCGAGAAAACTCCAAGATGGAGACTACAAAAATGAAAATACGTTAAGAGACATTATACACGAATTATCTTTTATTACTGGTCGTGAAGTGAGCGAAGAAAAGGAAAATAAAATAATTGATATGATAATTCAAGATAAAGTGCCAAAAGACATTGAAAAATATGTGTGAGACAAGCAAACAAAAAGGTTAGCAAACATAGCTAGCCTTTTATAATGATCCAAATTCTATGACCTAATCGCAGGTTTGTAAAATTCTTTTTGTATTTTATTTGTTGACCACAATAATTGATGGAATGGTTTATTCACAATTAAATCAAATTCACCAATATATTCATATGTGGTAGGTTTAAATTTAAGTTTAAAATCATTAAGTTTTTTATATGGATTGGTATCACTAAAATCAGCAGTAATTCCATATAAGTCTACATATAAATAACCAGCCTTCTTATATTCTTCAATAATCTTATAAAACAAGAAAGTCTTAATATCAATACTTGAAAAATCATTATTATTACCAGTAATTATTATTGTAACTCTACCTTCATATTTAACAACAAATGCAGCACCAAGATATTCCTTTGTCTTATTTTCCTGCATTCTTAAATTAGTTTTCGCTATATCATTAGAGATTCTATCAAGATTTCTATCTGATTCTGTTTTTCTTTTATAAATATCAGCACTGTTAGGATTTTTATTAAATTCAATATTTATTCTATCATTGTTTTCTTGTTCAATAATATATTCTTTTTGTAGATATTTTACATATGTATCATAGTTTACTTCTGCGAATAATAAGTCTACCATATTACTCTGCTTAAAAGTCTTATAGAAATATTTATAATAAGTAAGAGTTTTATTTTTTTTATCCTCTACGAAAGAATAGAATTTCTCAAGTTCTTCTTCACCACGAGATACAAGTCTTATTCCTTTGTACTCACTTTCTCTCATATTTTTAACCATATTTTGATCTAAATTATTAAAATCATATGTAGGCAAATATATAACAGGTGTGTATTTAGGAAGTAGTGATTCAAAATATAAATTATCTTTTAATTTATCATAGCCAAGCTCTTTTAAATTAGCAATTAACTCTTTATTTTTAGAATTAATTGTCTTACTTTTATTATCAAAATCTATAACTGAATATGTAATTTCAGGATTAATCTTAATGAATGCAAATCCTCTTCTTAAAAAGAATTCTTTAACTTTACGAGTAAATGCTTTTAATAAATCAGTGTTGTAAAAATCTACTAAAAATCCACGAGGAGCATATCCATACTTAATATTAGCACTCAATGTTTTATATAAAACAAGGCTTGCTGCGACCAATATATCTTTATGATAGGCACCTATATACATAACTGAAAAATCACTGTGTGACATAAGTTCACCATATTCTTTTGTTTGAAAAAAGTTTTTAAGTACATGCTTACTTGCAAATTCACCAAATGTAGTAGCATTAATTTCTTCTATAGACATAAAAAAATTCACTCCTTTAAATTAATAATATTATAGCATATTTATTAAAAAAATTGTATAATTAATACATAGATAATTATAGGAGGATTAATAATGAGTAAAATAATAGATATTAAAGCTAGAGAAATATTGGATTCAAGAGGATATCCTACTGTAGAAGTAACTGTAAAAAGTGAAAGAGGAATAGGCATTGCAGCAGTACCCTCAGGAGCATCAACTGGTTCTCGTGAAGCATTAGAACTTCGTGATAATGATGAAAGATATTGTGGTAAAGGTGTACTAAAGGCTGTAAACAATGTAAACACAATAATTAAAGATGCTTTACTTGGTATGGACGTTACTCATCAAAAAGAAATTGATTATAAAATGATTGAACTTGATGGGACACCAAATAAAAGTAAACTTGGTGCGAATGCGACACTTGGAGTTAGTCTAGCATGTATAAAAGCGGCCGCTAGTGAAGCACATAAAGAACTATATGAATATTTAAATCCAAGAGAGAAAAGAATACCAAAATTAATGTTTAATATTATTAATGGTGGTATGCATGCTAAAAATAACTTAGATATTCAAGAATTCATGATAGTTCCCAAAAGAGAATCTTTTAAAGAAGGTCTTAGATGTGCTAGTGAAGTATTTCACGCTCTTAAAAAAATATTAGATAATGAAGGACATGAAACATCAGTTGGCGATGAAGGAGGTTTCGCACCAAATTTAGAAAGCAATCGTGCTGCATTATCATATATAATAAAAGCAATAGAAAGTGCAGGTTACATTCCTGGAAAAGATGTGTTTATCGCACTTGATATAGCTGCGTCATCAATATATAATGAACAAAATAAAGCATATAAAATAGAAAATAGATTCTTAAGTAAAGAAGAATTATTAGATTATTATATGGACCTTGTTAAAAATTATCCAATTATATCAATTGAAGATCCTTATGATGAAAATGATTATGAGGGATTCAAATTAATCACAGAAAAACTTGGTAAGGGAATCAACATAGTTGGAGATGATTTGTTCGTAACAAATAAAAAAGAATTAGAACATGGTATTCAAAATGGACTATGCAACTCAATATTAATTAAGCCTAATCAAATAGGAACATTCTTTGAAACATTAGAAACAATTGTACTTGCTAAAAAGCATAATTACACATGTATTATGTCTCATAGAAGTGGAGAAACAACAGATACATTTATTATAGATGCTGCAGTTGCATTAAATATACCATTCGTAAAAACAGGTTCTGTTTCAAGGGGTGAAAGAATTTGCAAATTTAATAGACTTCTTGAAATAGAAGAACAAATTGAAAGCAAAAAAGCAAAATAATTACATAAATATTTGCATAATACTAATATTTATTGTATAATACAAAACACAAGGGAGAAATCAATATGGAAAAAGTATTATTAGTAATATCTGTTATATTAATAGTGATAGTTCTATTACAAAGTAATAAAGCTAGTGATGCTAGTCAAATAATAACAGGTGGAAATGCAATGTTACTTGGTAAATCAAAAGAAAGGGGTCTTGAAAAAGTAATAACAAGACTTACTTATGTTTTAGGATTTGCATTTATAGTAATATCATTTATCTTATCAATATAAAAAAATATATAAAAGTTCATATTTTCTTATGAACTTTTTAATTTATATGATAAAATTAAGATGAGGTAGATATGAGAGACAAAATATTAAAAGTAATTGAAAAAAATAATAAGAGTTTAAATGCTATGGAAATTATGAATCAAATAATGGAAAATAGTACTATTAAAGATTATGAAGAACTTATGAGAGAACTTGAAAAGTTATGTAGAGAGGGTATATTAAGACAAACTCATCATAATGGTTATGTTAAAAATGAACTTCTAACAGGTACTCTTGATATGCATGAGAAAGGTAATGCACATTTATTAGTAAAAGATGGAGAAGATATTTTTATTGCTAAAAATAATATGAATGGTGCTACTGATAAAGATTTAGTACTTGTTGATTATATTAATAAAGATAAGACTGAAGGTAAAGTCATAAGAGTTCTAAAGAGATCACTTGGTAAAAGTATGGGTGAAATTGTTGATAACGATGGTAAATTAACTGTAAAGATACTTGACACTGAATTACCTTATGAAGTTGATGTTGACACAAGTGATTGTGATTTTACTTTGGTAGATGGATTAATCGTACACCTTGATTATGTAAAAGATATAAGTAGAGGTAGAGTCCTTGCTAAAATAGATTATCCAATAGGGCACAAAAATGCTCCAGGTAATGATACTGAAATAGCCATGATTGCTAGTGAATTCGGTGTTCATCTATTTATGCCAGAAGAAGTAAAAGAGCAAGCCAAGACATTTCCAAGCAGTTTAACTGAAGAAGAAATAAAAAAAGAAATATCAAAAGGTAGAGTTGATTTAAGAGGTGAAGCAACTACTACAATGGATGGTAAAGATACAAAAGATATTGATGATGCTGTACAAGATGAAATAAGTGAAAATGGAAACTATAAAGTAACAGTTGACATTGCTGATGTAAGTTATTATGTAAAGATGAATACACCAGTATGGAACTATGCAGAACTAAAAGGTAACTCTGATTATCTTGCTAATAAAGTAGGTCCAATGCTTCCAATAGAACTTTCGAATGGAATCTGTTCATTAAATCCAAATGAAGATAGATATGCTTTGACATGTGAAATGGAAATAGATCATGGTGGAAACATTGTTAATGAAAAAGTATACATTTCAGTTATAAAATCTAAAAAGAAAATGAATTATGATGCTGTACAAGATATCCTAGATGATAAAGAAACAGAAGATACAAAAGATTATATAACAATAAAATATACAGTAAAGCCAAATGAAATAATAGATGATATCGCATTCAAAAATGGAATCACAAGAGAAAGATTACTAGAGTACAATATCATTGAAGATATAAAACCAGGTAATGAAATAAATTTACCTATAAGAGATATTATCAAATTGATGTATGTTATCTCTAAAGTAATGGATAATAAACTTCATAAATTAGGTAAAATTGATTTTGAAAATACAAGTGAAAAGAAACAAATATTTGATGAAAATGACAAATTAATTGATATAGTTCCAAGAGTTCAAAGACCTGCTGAATCAATAATAGAAAATCATATGATTTATGCGAATGTTGGATTTACTAGATTCACATGCAATGCATTATCACAAATAATACCAAATATGGTACCATTTGTATTTAGAATTCACGAGGATCCAAATCCTAAAAAGATAGAAGATTTTATGAAAATGTTATCAGTATTTGGAGTAAATTATCCTAAAAAGATAAATCCAGAAAATGTAAGTAGTAAGGATATTCAAGAATTATTAGAATATTTAAAAGATAAAGAACATTATAAAGTATTTAGTAAAAAACTACTTAGAAGTATGCAAAAGGCAAGATATTCACCAGAAGCAAAAGGTCATTTTGGATTAGGATTAAAAGTACATGATAGAGATTATACACACTTTACTTCTCCTATTAGAAGAATGTGTGACTTACTTGTTCATACAATATTTAGAGTATTCATTATTGAAAAAGATACTAGTCCTGAAAATATTAGTTTCTGGGCATCATACCTAACTGAAGTATGCGACCATATTTCAGAATGTGAAAGAACAAGCGCTGAATGCGAATATGCAACTGATGACTATTATGACGCAGTTTATATGCAAGACAGAATTGGTAAAACATTCGAAGCAACACTTGATGGACCAATGCCTTCATCATTCTTTGCTCAAACAAATGATAAATTCATAGATGGAAAAGTAGAATGGACGATAAGTGAAGACGATTCAAAAGAATTAGAAAGTCTTACTGATCCAAATGAAATACAACAATTCATAGAACTTCATAAAAAACCATTCGTGTATGAATATAATGATTCTCTTTATGGATATACTAAGAAAGGTAGAGTTGTCTATAGATATGGCGATCAAATCGTAGTTCAATGTATCGGAAGTGACCCTGCCAAAAGAGAAATAGATTTTGCTTTAGTAAAAAAATTAACAAATGGAAATAATAAATAGAAAAGCACATTATGATTATTTCATAAAAGATACATATGAAGCAGGCATAGAGTTGAAAGGTACTGAAATAAAATCTTTAAGAAAAGGAAATGCCAATATAAACGATTCATATGCAAGAATTAAAAATAATGAAGTATATCTTACAAATATGTTTATCGCAAAATATGAAGAAGGAAACATATTTAATCATGATGAAAGACGTGAAAGAAAACTACTACTTCATAAAAATGAAATAATCAAAATTAATAATGAAATCACATTAAAAAAATACACATTAATACCACTTAAAATATATTTTAAAAAAGGAAAAGCTAAAGTAGAAATAGGTATTTGTCAAGGTAAAAAACTATACGATAAAAGAGAATCTATAAAAGAAAAAGATATCAAAAGACATGAATATTTAGAATACTAAAATAATATAATATTCTAGGTGAATATATGAAAAAAGTTCCTGAAATATTTGTTAACAAAATAAATAAAAATATAAGTAATAATAAAGAAGTATATTACTCTTATAATGATAAAAATGTTTATGAAGAAGAAATAATCCCAAATGAATATGATTTACAACAAAAGATAAATAAATTATTTAAATCAAATGACTTTATTTATAAAAAGAAATTCAAAATAAAAACAAAAGATTATGAAAAAGAATATACAATAATATCAAAAAGTTATGATTACTTACTTTGTATTGATGGAACTAAAATATATATTAAAGATATAATTGATATAAAATAGTTAAAAACACTTGAAAGTAGTTAGTATTTATGATAATATTTAATTACACAAAAGGTGTTTTTTTTTGGAGGGATTTGAAATGAAGAAAATAAAAAGTTTCTTTAAAGGCGTTAAGAAAGAATCAAAGGTTGTAAGATGGCCAGATGGTAAAGCATTAGTTAAATATTCTTGTATAACAATTGTTATGCTTGTATTCTTTGGATTATTCTTTTATGGACTTGATGCATTATTCGCAGCAATAAGGGGGCTATTCTAATGGAAGAAAAGAAATTATGGTATGTTGTTAATGCATATAGTGGACATGAACAAAAAGTTAAAGATTATTTAGAATCAAGACGTGAGAGTATGGGAATGGAAAATAACATATTTAGAGTTATTATTCCAGAAAGAACTGAAATTGAAGTTAAAGATGGAGTTAAAAAAGAAAAAGTACGTAAAATGTTCCCAGGATATGTTTTAATCGAAATGATCATGAGTGATGAAGCGTGGTATGTAGTTCGTAATACTCCAGGAGTAACTGGATTTATCGGTTCATCAGGAAAAGGTGCTAAACCAATTCCACTATCACCAGAAGAAGTTAAGAAATTTATTGCTGATGAAGAAGAAATGACTAAACCAATTAATTCAAATGTTGAAGTAGGAGACACTGTAACAATTATAGATGGTCCATTCAAAGGTATGTATGGTAAGATCGAAAGTGAAGATAAAGAAAATGAAAAACTAACAGTACTTATCGACTTATTCGGACAAGAAACTCCAGTAGAAGTAGACTTAATTCAAGTTTCTAAAAAGATTGCTGAAATGTAATCTTTTTTGATATAATTGACCTATACGGAGGAAGTATGAAAAAAATAAAGATTTTAAGTGTAGTACTACTAATGTTAATTATAATAACTGGATGTAATAAAGAACAAAAAGGAAACATGATGAAATTAGAACTTAACTGTGATGCTGAAAATGGATATGTTTGGCAAACAACAGTATTAAATTCAAACGTAATAAGATCTGAGGGTGATGAGTTCCTTTATAAAGATCAAGACAAAGTATTAGAAACAAAACAAATAATTAGATTTAAAGCTTTAGAAGCAGGAACTGCAGAAATAGAAATAAAATATATAAATGCTCAAAAAGAAGATAAAGAAAAAGATTATTCTATAAAATATTTAATTGAAGTAGATAGTGATTTAAATATTAAAATATTAAGTAAAACTGGTAAGTTTTATGAAGATGAAATTATAACTCCGGAGTTATATATGGATTATACAAATAATGAAAGTCAAGTTAGTAATAACTAAATTGACTTTTTATTTTTAAATGTTATACTTAGTTAGTAAGTAGAACTTACAAGGAGGTAATAAAATGGAATTAAAAGGAAGTAAAACTGAGGCAAATCTTTTAGCAGCATTTGCTGGTGAAAGTCAAGCTAGAAACAAATATACTTATTATGCTAGTCAAGCTAAGAAGGATGGATATGAACAAATAGCTGCTATATTTGAAGAAACAGCTAACAATGAAAAAGAACATGCTAAAATGTGGTTCAAAGAATTAAATGGTGTTCCAAGTACTATTGAAAACTTAAAAGATGCAGCTGCCGGAGAAAATTACGAATGGACAGAAATGTATAAAGAATTCGCAGAAACTGCAAGAGAAGAAGGATTCGATAATATCGCAAGATTATTTGAACAAGTTGGAGAAATTGAAAAACATCATGAAGAAAGATATATGAAATTAGTAGGAAACATTGAAAATAATCTAGTATTTGAACGTAACGAAGAAAAAATCTGGATTTGTAGAAACTGCGGACATGTATACAAAGGAAAAACTGCTTTAAAGGTTTGTCCTGTATGTAAGCATCCAGAAAGTTATATGGAATTAAAGGCTGAAAATTATTAAAAAAATGCATTAAAAAATAATGCATTTTTTATTTAATTATGATAAAATATTTAAAGAATAGGGTGTGATATTAATGAGAAGTGCTGTTTTAAAAGGTGCTAGAAAAATAGAAGTAGAGAAAAAAGATAATATGGTTGGCAAAGAAGGATACATTTTAATCGATGTATTAAAAGTTGGTATCTGTGGTTCTGATATTCATTACTGGGTAGAAGGAAATCCAAAGAACTTAGTAATGGGTCATGAATTTAGTGGTATCGTTATTGATGCTGCCAACAGTAAGAAATACAAAGAAGGCGATAGGGTTACTGCTCTTCCAATTAGTCCGTGTTTAAAATGTAAGAATTGTAAAGAAGGAAATGTTCAATTATGTAGTGAAACATGGGCACACGCAATAGGACTTAGTTTAGATTTCCCAGGTGGATTTGGTGGAAGAGTTCTAGTACGTGAAGATATGGTAAGACCACTTCCTAATAATGTTACATTTGAAGTAGGAGCAATGATTGAGCCAGCAGCAGTAGGACTTAGAGCTGCAAACGTATCAAATGTTAAAAAAGGAGATAAATGCCTAGTTATAGGTGGTGGAATCATTGGACTTTTAACAGCAGAATTCTTAAGATTAAAAGGAGCATCTTACATAGCATTAACTGAAACTAATGAAGCAAGAGGAGCAAAATCAGTTAAATTAGGAGCTGCTGATGAATGGTTCAATGCATTAGATCCAAAGTTAACTGAAAAATTAATGACACGTACTAATGGAGAAGGATTCGATGTTGTATGTGATTGTTGTGGAAATAGTCCAGCATTATCAAGTGGATTAATGTTCACAAAACCAAATGGAAACTTAACATTAGTTGGTATCTCACTAGGCATGGTACAAATACCTCTAGTAATGGGAGTTATGAAAGAAGTTAATATCAAAGGATCTATTGCTTACAAGAGAGAAGAATTTGATGAAGTAATTGAACTAGCATCAAAAGGAAAAATCAATTTAACAAAATATATAGATGATATCGTAACACTTGATGATGTTCAAAAAGCATTTGAAAGATTAACAAGTGGTATGGATGATGCAGTTAAAATACTAGTTGATCCAAATAAACATAAAATTATTGAACTATAAAAGAGGAATTAATCCTCTTTTTTAATGCCATAAATTTTATTTTTAGTATCATAAAACATATAAGAATGTGCTGGATAATATGTAAGATAATAGAATACAAAATAAGTAAGTATGATTAATAAAGTACCAATAGTTTTAGAATATTTAATAACCCTAGTATTAAGTATCAAATAACTAATATAAGAAATTAAAATATAATCAAGAAATAATAATATTATAGATACAATCATATTATGAC
>OIZL01000924.1_pt1 | contig 18452 bp, 17 predicted proteins | sample 1588541 | NCBI WGS metagenome assembly OIZL01 (sample SAMN03283285) | human gut metagenome | biome: human-associated habitat; material: feces | host: Homo sapiens | place: Peru | collected 2012 | reverse complement strand
CGGGCAAAATTGCAAAATAATCTTCCTTATTCCTATTTTGCAATTTTGAAAGCAGGGGCCTGTGTGTATTGAAATGCGTTCGCCGTGCGTCATTGCGCCAACAAGTCCGGACTTCTCCGGCAGTCCGGACAGTCAGTACGCTTGGAGGTTCGGTTCTTGGCAGCAGCTTTTTGCGGCTTTTTCCTTTCGGTGGGCGCTGGGTTGACTTTTTGTGTGGCTTTTGCTATAATTGGGTTAGTTTTAACTAACCGTTGAAGGGAGGCCGTTTTATGGAGGCTATTTATGGAATTTTAATCCCGTTTCTCGGCACGTCGCTGGGCGCGGGGTGCGTGTTTTTTATGAAGCGGACGCTGAGCGAACGAGTGCAGCGTGCGTTGACGGGTTTTGCGGCCGGGGTGATGGTAGCCGCTTCGATCTGGAGCCTGCTCATTCCCGCGATCGAGCAATCCAACGGCATGGGAACGCCGGCGTTTCTGCCTGCGGCGATCGGTTTTTGGTGCGGCATCCTGTTTTTACTGCTGCTGGACCATCTCATCCCGCATCTGCACGCCAAAAGCGGTCAGGCCGAAGGCCCGAAAAGTAAGCTCGGCCGCTCGACAATGATGGTGCTGGCGGTGACGCTGCACAATATCCCGGAGGGCATGGCCGTCGGCGTTGTATACGCGGGCTACCTCTCCGGCAGTGCGCAGATTACGGCGGCCGGGGCGCTGGCGCTCTCGCTCGGCATCGCGATTCAGAACTTCCCGGAGGGCGCGATCATCTCCATGCCGCTCCGCGCGGAGGGCGCGGGCAAGGGCCGGGCCTTCCTGGACGGCGTGCTTTCCGGCGTGGTCGAGCCGATCGGCGCAGTGCTGACCATCCTCGCCGCGCGGTTCGTCATCCCGGCGCTGCCGTATCTTTTGAGCTTTGCGGCGGGCGCAATGCTCTACGTCGTGGTCGAGGAGCTGGTGCCGGAGATGTCGCAGGGGCGGCATTCCAACCTCGGTACGGTGTTTTTTGCGTTCGGCTTCAGCGTCATGATGGTGCTGGACGTGGCGCTCGGCTGAGCGGTCGTTTCCGTTTTGTCATTGCCTATTTTGAAATTCTCGCAGCAAGGCGCAGCAAAAAATGATAAAATAAACCAAGAAAACCATCACGGGGGATATTTTATGAGAAAGCATCGATTCTATCGGCTTGCTGCGGCAGTGTTGCTCTGCGTCCTTTTGGCCGGCTGTGCGCTTCTTCCGCCGACGCAGACGGACGGCACGTCCGCGCCTACGGAACCCGCCGCCCCGACGGCAGCGCCGACCGAGGCCCCGACGGAGCCGGTCACGGAAGCACCGACGGAGCCTGCGGGGCGGTACGTGTTGGAGGACTACGACGGCGGCGTGTTCACCATGCGCCTGCCCGCCGGATGGCAGATTGAAACCGGCGGCGCGTACGCCAGTTATTCCTTCCGCGCTTGGGACCCGGACGACCCGGATGTGCAGATTTTTTACTACGGCGAGCTTGGCCCGTACTTCAAAAGCTACGCGGGCAAGGAGTTTTATCAGAGCATCAGCACCGTGAGCGGCGATACGAACGTGCTGCTGCCGGTGCTGGAAACGGCGACCCTGGAGGGCTGCCTGCGCGGCATCGCGGAATATCAGGCGGCATTTGACGCAATCGTCGGGACGGGCTTTCACTTTGCGGAGATCAACGACCTTGTGATCGACAGCGAAACGCCGATCACGACCGGCCTTGGCTCGGTCGCAGTTTCGGAATCCGTCCTGCGGGGCCATCTGACCTCGACGACCGGCGCGGCGTGCGTCGGCGTGTTTCAGGGGACGGTCGTGGACGCAGGGTCCTATCTGATCGACGGCGTGGACATGACGCCCAGCCGCGCGGCGATGAACGTGTTCGGCATCATTGCGCCGGAGGAGTCGTTTGACGAGGTATCCGGCATCCTGACCGAGGCGCTGACGAGCTTCCGTTTTGCGGACGAATACATCCAGGAGGGCATCAATTACACGGATATGATCGGCGAGAACGCAATGGAGCGCTCGCGGCAGAACATGGCGATGATGGACTCAGTTGTGAACAACTTTCTGCTATACATCCGCCAGTGAACGGAGGGAACACCATGAAGGAATCCAGAGTTTTCAGTCTGAACGGGAACGACGTGCAGCAGGTGGCCGAGCGCGTGGTGGCCTTCCTGCGCAGCGAAAAGAAAATGGAGGTGCAGAGCGCACCGCTGCCAAACGGCTGCCTCATTCAGGCGGCGCAGGCCGACACGCTCCGCACACTGTCCGGCATGAAGCTGGCCACGACGGTAGAGTTGACAGTAAACGGCGAACAACTCAACGTCCTAATCGGCGAGGGGCAGTGGTCGGATAAACTCGGCGCGGGCGCGGTGGGCCTGTTCCTGCTTTGGCCGCTGGCCATCACGGCGGGCATCGGCGTGTACAAGCAGAAGATGCTGCCGGAGGAGATCTTTGACGTGGTTCGTCGAAACACGATGCCCGGCGCTTCTGCGGAGGCAGCGGCATCGGCGGAGAAACGCGTCTGTCCGCAATGTCACGCGGAGAACAGCTGCGACGCGAGGTTCTGCAATGCCTGCGGCGCAAAGCTGACGCTGACGTGTCCGCAATGCGGCGCACCGTTGGCAGCGGGCAGTCGGTTCTGCTCGCAGTGTGGACAGCCGCTTGGTTGAGCCTTTCCTTTTTTGGCTGCATCGGTAGAAGGGCGCCGGTGCAGCCGTTTTTTATAATTTTTCCGCCGGATTTGACGTTTTGCGGCAATTGGACCGGTTTCACCTCCGAGGGTAGGAGGTGATTTTTTTATGGACAGCAACGTATTGGTCGCGCTGCTCTCTCTGCTGGGGACGCTGTTAGGAAGCCTTGCCGGGGTGCTGACCTCCTCCAAGCTGACCAACTATCGACTTTCGCAGCTGGAACAGAAGGTGGACCGCCACAACAGCTTCAGCGAACGCATTCCCCTGCTGGAGGAAAAGCTCAAGGTCGTCAACCACCGCATCGGGGATCTGGAGGGGGTGATGAATCGATGAACAAGCGTTTGACCAACCTGCTGAGCATCAAGTCGCTCGTCACACTGACGATGACCGTCGTTTTTGCGCTGCTGGCGGCACTGGGCCGCATCAGTCCGCAGGAATTTCTGACGGCCTACACGGTCGTGATCGGGTTCTATTTCGGCACGCAATTTCAAAAAACGGGAGGTTCTTCGGAATGAAAATCTGTCTTGACGCAGGACATGACTACGGCTACAATCCCAGCCCCGCCGACCCAACCTATTGTGAGGGGACGCGGATGTTCGACCTGCAAGGTTATCTGAAGCCCGCGCTGGAGCGCTACGGCTTCGAGGTAATCTGCACGCGCCATGCCGCGACGGACAATCCGTCGCTATATGAGCGCGGTACTGCGGCAGCAGGCTGCGGCCTTTTGCTCAGCCTGCACAGCAATGCCGTCGGAAACGAGCAGAACGACGACGTGGACTACGTTCGCGTTTACTATCCGGTCACGCGCCGGGACGAGGCGCTGGCAAAGCTCCTCTCCGAAACCATCGCGGCGGTGATGGACACGCGGCAGGCACCGCAGATCATCGTCCGCTGGAATTCGGCGCGCAACGCGGACTACTACGGCGTAATTCGTCACGCAGCGGAGGTCGGCGTGACGGGCATGATTCTGGAGCACAGCTTCCACACCAATGCTCGGACGACGGCGTGGCTGCTCTCCGACGAAAATCTGAAGCGTCTGGCCGAGGCGGAGGCCGCGGTGCTGGCGCAATATTACGGAATGGAGGAAAACGAAATGCGATACAAAACCTTAAAGGACGTACAGGAGCCGTACTACCGCCCGACGGTCGAAAAGCTGCTCCAGCGCGGCCTGCTGCGCGGCAAGGGCGGCGAAGGCGACGAAACGGTCCTCGAGCTCGGCGAGGATGCGCTCCGTCTGCTTGTCATTCTCGACCGCGCCGGCCTGTTCGACGGTCCGGCATAACAACGCGAATCCGTAAAAAAGGCTGCAAAGCAACGTGCTTTGCAGCCTTTTTTAATTTCTGGAGCACTTTTCCGCGTCGATCGCCAGCGTGAGCATCAGCGCGCACAGCGCGTCGCGCGGGTCGTTGACCTCGATGACGTAGGTATCGGTCAGGCGGAGCAGCTCCTTGCTGACCGAGGCGACGAGCTGACCGCCCGGGCCGGTAATCCGGTAATCCCATTCCATCCAGTTGCCCTGCACGTCCCAGCCGTTGCAGTCGATCTGATACTGCGGGCGGAACAGCGTGAATTTCTTCTGGATGCAGCCGATGTACTGCTCACCAAGGTACAGCTCAAAGCGCGGCAGAAACGTCAGAACGACCTCCTTGACCGTCGCGATATGCGTCCCGGTAGGATTCAAAATGTGCAGCTTATGGCCCCACGCCAGCTTTCCCTCAACGGTATAGAGCGTCTGTCCGTCCTCGCCGTAAATATCATAGCTGTCAAACCATGAGAAGAAACGCTGCTTAAAGTAGAGCTTCATGGCTTATACCTGCCAGCCGGAGAGATAGGCGACCTGTTCGTCCGTCAACCGGTCGATGCGCAGACCGGCGCCGTTCAGCTTCAACAGCGACACCGCGTCGTCGATCTCCTGCGGGACCTCGTAGACCTGGCGGTCCATACCCGCGCCGTTTTTCAGCATATATTCCAGCGACAACGCCTGCACGGAGAAGCTGGTGTCCATGATCTCCGCCGGGTGACCGTTGCCGGAGGCGAGATTGACCAAGCGGCCCTCGGCCAGCAGATTCAACACGCGGCCGTCCGGCAGCTCATAGCCGACGATATCGTTGCGGCGCTTGAATACACGCACCGCCATGGCTTCCAGCGCCTCGGCGTTGACCTCGACATTGAAATGGCCCGCGTTGGAGAGAAAGGCATTGTTCTTCATGACCTCAAAGTGGCGCGTCGTGATGACATCGCGGCAGCCGGTGGTCGTGACGAAAATGTCGCCCTGCTTTGCTGCCTCATCCATCGGCATCACGCGGCAGCCGTCCATTGACGCTTCCAGCGCCTTGATCGGGTCGATCTCCGTGACGATCACGTCCGCGCCCATGCCCTTGGCCCGCATCGCAACGCCGCGGCCGCAGTAGCCGTAGCCCGCGACGACGACAGTCTTGCCCGCGACGAGGAGGTTCGTCGTGTGCATGATGGAGTCCCAGACGGACTGGCCGGTGCCGTATTTATTGTCGTAATAATGCTTGCATTTTGCATCATTGACGTTCATCATTGGGAACGACAGCACGCCCGCCTTCGCCCGCGCGCGCAGACGATGGATGCCGGTCGTTGTTTCCTCCGCGCCGCCGATAATTTTATCGCCCAGATGGGCATATTCGCCGCTGAGCAGGTCTAAAAGATCACCGCCGTCGTCAATAATAAGATCGGGATGACAGGAAAGCGCCTCGACAAGCAGCTGTTCATATTCCTTGGCGTTTACGCCATGCATTGCGTAGCATTCCACGCCCATCGACGCCAGCCCCGCCGCAACGTCGTCCTGCGTAGACAGCGGGTTACAGCCCGTCGCATGGACCTCCGCGCCGCCCGCCGCAAGGCAGAGGGCCAAAAAGGCGGTTTTTGCCTCCATGTGGATGGATATCGTAATTTTTTTGCCCGCAAAGGGCTTCTCAACGGCAAACCGGTCGCGGATGGCGCACAGGGCGGGCATAAAATCCTGCACCCACGCGATCTTCATCCGCCCATACTCCGCAAGGGACATATCTCTGACGTGGCTCATTGACACAGCCTCCTCGTTTTTTGTTTTATCATATCATACGAGCAGATTTTTTTCAAGGAAGTGATGAGGAAATCGTCAAGCGTGGGCGGCGAGAGATTTTTTGCCAAGTCAAGATTTGAAAGGCGCAGGAATACTTTGTGCACCCGCAAGGGGTATGCCGCATCCGTAAGGCTCCTTCGTCGCCAACGGCTGCGCTATATTTCAAACCTTTCAAACCGCTGAATTGGCGAAAAAGCTCCGGCGGACACCGCAGACGATTGGCTTAGAGTTTTCCCCCAGAAAATATTATTTCCCGACATTTTGTGTTTCGACAAAAAATTCGCACAAGATGTGGTATCTTCATCTTGGCAGCAGGGATACACAGACAGCCGTCATATCATCCTCGGCCGGGACCCCCGCGATCAGCAGCGCCGCCAGCTCACGCGGTGATTGCCCGCGGAAGGAGGCAATCAGCGCCTCGGTGTCCTCCCGCCCTGCGCCGTCACTGACCAAGACAAGCATTTCTCCCCATTTCAGGGACAGTTGATATCGCTCCGGCAGGTGATCTCCTCCCACTCCGACGCCGGGCGGCGGTGTCGCTGTCCCGATTTTCTTTACCTTCGCGTCGTCGCGGAGATAGGAGGGGGCCGCGCCCCATTTGTACAGCGTTGCCTCACCGGCGGAAAGGTCGATGCGCAGCAGGTCCACCGTGGTAAAGCAGCCCGTGCCGCGCAGCAGCTCGATGCCGTTAAAGATTTTCAGCGCCGCCTCCGCGGCAAGGCCTGAACGCAGCAGCCGCTCCAGCAGGCGGACCGTTTCGGCGCTGAGCCGGGAAGCACCCGCGCCGGTCCCCATCCCGTCACAGAGCAGGACGAAATAGTCCGTGTCCCGCCCGGCGAAGCACGCACCCCGGTCGCCGACCGCACCGTTTCCGTTCTTCCCGACGGTGCTGATGCCGACGAGGGGCTGAAACTGCGGCACGCTCCGGCTCTCCGGCTGCTGCTCCGCGCGGAGAAATGCGGCGATGCAGGAGAATTCTTCCGCGACAACCTGCCGGCTCTCGCGCAGCTGCATTCGGTAGCGCCTGCGGTAGAGCATTCCCTCCAGTTCCTGATTCAGTGCGGTCAAAAAACCGTCCAGATGGCAGCAGTCGTTGCGAAAGCTCTGCGGAAAGTCCTCCGGATGTGCCGTGCCGCGCTCCAAAATGCGCTTTGACGCACCGGCCAGCGCCTGATAAGTTTCCTGCGCGTGGTGCTGCCAGCAGCGGTGAAACCGGGCGCAGCAACGGCAGATGCGCTCGGCCGCCGCGTCATAAATTCCGGCGGCCTCCCCGACGGATGGCTCCGGCAGCTTTTCCGGCAGCTGCTTGCTCAACGTGTCGAGGACCTGCGCCGCCGTTTCCAGGCGATACTGCGCCTCCTCCGCCGCGCCGACCGGCAGGGGGGCAAGCAGCCGCGACTTGCGCAGCACAAGCCCGCCGAGGATGCCCAGTCCGACTGCGCCGAGATTTGCCGCCGACATCGTGCCGCTGCCGAGCAGAACGGCGCAGGGAAGGACCAGATAGGTCAGCGGGCGGAGCTGTTTGGCCCGAAAGCGGCAGACCAGCGCGGGCAGCAGAACCAACAGCAGGACCGCGCTCGGGTAAAAGCCGCTCATGCTTAGCGCGAGGGCGGGCAGAACGGCGCTGACCAGCTCGTCCGAGGCGTAGGCCAGCGCGATCGCCCCGGCCAACCCGAATGGCACCGGAGAGGGAAGCGCTGCCAACCCCGCCGTCAGCCCTGCCGGGACCAGCAGCGCGTGATGCCGCCGCAGCGCTGCCGTCACGAAGCCAGCGATCAGCCACCGCGCGGCCCAGAGGCTCCATTCTGCCGCACCACTAAGCAGGCATACCCCGCCCAGCAGCGCACACACCGCCGCCGCCATTGCGGGCATGAACCAGCTTGTTGCCGGAAGCCGCGTCCCCTGAAAAATCGCCAGCGCCGCCAGCATCAGCAGGGACATTGCCGCAAAAAGCGCCGCCTCCGCACCGTCACACTGCAAAAAATACCCGCCGAGCGCACCGAACGTCCCAAACACGGCGGGCAGCCCCATCGGCAGCGACGCGATATACGCCGCCGCGAGCGGAAGCGGCCTCTGCCACAGGAACGCGCCGGAAAATAAAAAGCCCGTCAAAAGCGCCGGGACGCAATCGCGCAGGAGCCGTCCCGTCATGGTCCGGCTGGCCGGGCGCGTTTGATTTTTGGGTAAGAGTTGCTGGAATTGCTTCATGCGCTAACCTCCCAAGGCGGCGGCTGGTTGCGGGAAACGCCGCGCCGTTCGATTTATTCCGATTCTAGCACAGCCCGCGCCGTAAAGCTGTCGGGAAATGTTCCGGGAAAGAAAAAAATCGCAGAACCGGCGCGGCCCGGCGCGGTCCGTGTCTTGACTTGCGGAACGGCGGGTGATAGGATAAAAATAAGGAGGGATCCGCATGGGAATTGAGATTGAATATAAGCTGCACGTCGCCGACGAGGCCGCGCTGGACCGGCTGCTGACCGCGCCGGAGCTGGAATCGCTGCGTATTACGCCGTGGCGGGAAACACGAATGAAAACGACCTATTATGATACGTTGGACGGGTGTCTGTCCGACCGCCGCTGGATGCTGCGCCTGCGAAAGGAGAACGGCGTTGGCATTGTCTGCCTGAAAACACCGTTGCCTGGCCAAGAGGGACGCGGCGAATGGCAGATTTCTGCCGAAGCCGTCGATGCCGCCGCAATAGAGCACCTCATCGAAGCGGGCGCACCGGAGGAACTGCGGGAGCTGTGCGCTGGCGGCCTTTGCGCCGTCTGCGGCGCGGAATTCCTGCGCAGAAGCGCCATGCTGGAGCTGCCGGACGGCAGCCGCGCGGAAGCGGCAGGGGACTGCGGCAAGCTCTTCGGAAAAACGCAGACGCTCCCGTTTTCCGAGCTGGAGCTGGAGCTGTATCACGGCGGTCCGGAGGCGACCAAACACCTCGTCGCCACGCTATGCCAGCGCTACGGCCTTTCTGAGGAACCCCAAAGCAAAGCCGCCCGCGCCAGAGCGCTGCGATAAAGCCCGGAACGGCCTTAAAGAGCCGCAGGACGTGATACTTAGAATAAAAAACCGGGACCGCTTCAAACGAAGCGGCCCCGGTTTTTGCCGGCAGAAGGCAACGACCGGCAGTATTTTGTATTGCGTCATGCTGAGTGCGTCGTTCTGCAGCGGCGTCTTGCTGGCGACCTAACCGGGCTGATAGTCGACCTCGTTCTTGAGCGTCAGGACCTCGGATTTTGCGATGCTTTTCATGAATGCTTTCATTGCAACGGCTCCTTTTCCCATATGATCGCTCGGATGTGTTCGGCAAGGCGGTCCAGTGTGGCTTCAATGCCGGGGAGGGCTTGCAGCGTGGCTAGCTCGTTGGCCGTTTCCATCAGGCAGAAATTCGGCGGCAGCATAGCGGTCTTATTCAGACACATGGCGCCGAGGAGTTGCCGCGCAACCAGATCGCTGCCGGAAAAGCCGGATACGACGATGCCAAACAGGTATTTTTCACTTAATGTGCATTGCAGCAGCAGGCTTGTCAGCCGGTTGAACAGCGCGGCGACATTGGCGCTGACGGCATCGTTGTAGTTCGGGCAGAGAAACAGCAAAACGTCGCTCTCGCGGATGGCAGGCAGGATCGTTTCGGCAATCGCACCGCCGTAGAAGCAGCCGCCGTTCGCCGCGAAGTGCAGGCAGGTCTTGTACGAGCAGCCCCGGCAGTCGTGGATGGTCCCGTTTTGCAGCGAAACCTCCGTGACCTCACAGATATCCGCCAGCCGACGGCAGACCTCCTGCCCCATCCAGAGCGTCCCGGAACGGCCCTGCTCCGAGGAATGGAGCATCAAAAGGCGCGGCCGGCGGAATTTTGGCGGCGCAAACTGCGCCAGCGTCTGTGTAAGCTCCTGCGCACGGGAAAAATAGGTTTCCTCCACCGTCAGGCCCAGCCGCTTTGCAAGAATGTGCTGATTGTAAAGCGAACCCGTCCCCTCCAGCAGCGGCTTGCCGGGAAAGGCGCAGCCGGCGGTATTGGCAGCGAGGACGAAATCCTGCGCAAGCTGCTTCGTATAAAGCTCGCCTGCGCCGTCTGCGATGACTGCGCCGAAGCTGTCGGTCATTGCATCCGGCTCCGTGCGCAGCCGCCGCAGCAGGGCCAGCGTCTGCGCGTCCATGCCGCCCTCGTCCGCCGCCAGCGCGAACAGAACGCGCCGGTGCCGCAGCGGCGCATCGATTGGAATATAACGATGCTCCAAATGCCGCAGCGCGTATTCCGTTACGGAATGCAATCGCGACCGTTCCGTCGGCATGAGGACGTCAATCATAGCAAAACGCCTCCAATCGGCGGTAGACCTCCTCGATTCGTGCGAACAGCGCCGGGTGCAGCGCCTCCCGTTCGGTTAAAACACCCTGTGCCGTCGTCCGGCTCACGCAGCCGAAGTATGCGGCACCAAGACAGACGGCGCTGTAGCACGCCTCGCCGCGCAGCAGCCGCAGCAGGCTCACCGCCGCCGATGACAGCGCCGGGGCGATATAGGGCTTGAAGCCCAGCTCGCGGATGCGCAGATTTGCCGTGACCGTCTGCTCGGTCAGGGGCTGCGACAGCGCCGCGTCATAGTGCAGCGGGTGATTGGCGACGATGAGGTCGGCCCCGTGCGGGCCGTAGACACGTCCTTCGACGAAGTCCACGCCCGCTTTTTCCGCATAGTAGGCCGCCCGTGCGGCCATCACGCCCAGCCCGAAGCCGCGAATCTGCTCCGGCAGCAGGCCCTTTGCGTCGAATTTTCCGTCTGCGCTGCGGTTGCTTTCCAGAAATACCGCGCGACAGAGCTGATCGACCGGGTCAGAAATTTGGCAGAACAGGCCGGAAAACTTCTCCTCACGCGCACGGCGGGCGTAGGCGCGGAGCATTTCGCGGTTGCGGGCAAACTGCTCCATCCGCACGTCCTGCACCCCGGAGCCGACCGGCGGGACCCCGCGCGAGGCGGCGAACAGAAACAGGTCGCAGTCGAACAGCTCCGACTCCGGGCAGACGGTCACGCGGGGCAGGGGAGCGCCGTCCGGTGACAGAATTTGGTTCAATTCCAGCTCATACCGACGGCAAAGCGCCTCGTTCGGGTCATAGATGCGCAGCTCACGGAATTGTCCGCACAGCTTCAGCACCGTCAGCAGCGTCCCGCCGACATCACCGAGGCCGACGAGCGTCAGCCGAAGGCCCTCTGCCTTTCGTTCCGTTACCAGATAATCAAATGCGCGGGAGAAGGCGGTGTTGAGCACCGTCGCACCCCATTGCGCCACCGCCGTGCGCAGTTGCTCCGGCGCGTCGGCGTGCCGGGCCGGAACGAGCGCACGGATACCCTCCGGCTCCAGCGCCTCGTCGATCGACCGCACGGCAAAGCAGCCGCGCGACCGTTCCGGCGGGCGGTCCACCAGCAAAACAAGCGGGGAAAACGGCTCTGCTGCCGCTGCTGCGTCCGGCGGGAATGCCCCGCCCAGACCGCACAGGCAAAAGCCACGCCATGCCTTAAGCTCCACTTACGCCACCTCCTACGGGCCGGATCCGGTCGAGGAGGAGCAGATCGTCCTCCAGATAGTCCGAAGCCGGAATGGAAAAATCATAATCCAGCGCCTTGCCGCGATCCGGCAGGCGGGGATGCTCCACCGCCTCACCCAGCCTGCGCAGGGTCAGGACGGTGTTAAAGGTCCGTTGATGCGCCTTTTCCAGTGCGCGCAGAACGCACAGCGCGTTTTCCAGTGCCGTCCGGCTCAGCGTCCGCACGGCGGCTTCACTCGTATCGACGTAATGCCGCGGGTAAAAATACGGCAAAATCAGGTTGACCGAGGTCAGCATCCGGCCCGGATTGGCCCGCTCGCTGACCGAGTCACCACCGATGAAGGGATACAGTAGGCTTTCCGTCACCCAATAGTGCAGATTCGGAATAAAATATTCGCAGTCCACCTGCCGGTGCTGCTCGCGCATCAGGTCGCGGCCGCGCCCGGAGAGAATGCCGACAATGATGCGGCTAATCTCCAGGTTTTCATGCTCAAACAGCGGATTGAGCTTCTTGATGCGGTAGCCCTTGTGCAGCAGATCGTCCACCAGAATGACCGGCCGGCGGAAGGATTTGAGCGTCCGGATCTGATTCGGCAGAGAGCTGTAGCCGGGGTATTCCACGACGGAGAAGCCGCTGCCGTCCGGCTTGAAGCATTTTTCCGCGTGCAGCGTCTTGGTTACCGTTTCCGGGACGACCTCGCCGGAGAGAATTTTGCCGTAGGGGACGCACATATAGCGGCCCTGTGTTCCGTTTTCCGCACCGTTTTGCCGCTGAACGCGGTACATCAGCGCCTGATTGAGCAGCTCTGCGTCGAAGCAGAGCAGGAGCTTGCCCGGATAGAGAGCCGTCAGCGCAGAGCGCAGCCGGGGGCGGGATTTCCGGATGGCATCCAGAACCTCCGGATTGTTCCGGTGCGGCGGCTTGATGGCCAGCAGGAGGTCCTGAATCAGCACCATCGGCGCACGCATATCCACATAATACAGCCCTTCGACCTCCTCCACCGGGATAAAGCCGAGCTGCCGCAGCATCTCCGCCCGCGCCCCGTCGCCCTCGCCGCAGCGGCACAGCGCGTAGGTGTGATCGTCGGCCAGACTGCGGACCAGAAGCTCGTTCAGCACCGCCCGGAAGGGCTCCGGCGAAAGCGCCGCCGTCACGCGGTCGATCATCAGGAGCTTGCCGGAGGTGCGGCGGCGAACAGCCGAGCAGACCTCCACGTCGCCCAGCTCGTCGAAAAGCCCCGCAATGTGAATGGTGTGCGCAAAGGCGCTGCCGAGCGGCTCTCCCAGACGGCGCGACCGCAGCTCCACGCCGAGCTGCCCCGGCCCGTCGCCTTGAAGCGGGACGAAATACAGCTCCTGCTGCGCGATGACCTGCTTCTGAATCGGCGCACGGAGATACAGGCCGAATTCGTAGATATATGTCTGCACGATCGGATCGACCAGCGCCGAGATATCGAGGTCCTGATCGATGGACGCGCGGATGCGCGTGGAGCTGATGCCCTCAAACTGCGGCGGGAGGGAAAATTCCGTCACGTTGCCGTGTAAAATGGAACAAATGGGCGCAAGCCCCTCCTCCTGTGCCGGTGGACGGCGGACGACGATGTGATCAAAATAGGCCGCGCCGTTCTTCCGGTCGCCGCGGTAGGCCGACGCATTGCGAATGACATCACTGCCCGCAACGAGCCGGACCTCCCGGCCGGGGAAGCAGGCGCGCAGCGTTTCCAGATCCTCCGGCATGGCGATGTTGATCGGAATTTCGTCGGGGAAAAGATAAGTATCCCACTGGTCCGCCACGGACATCCGGACGATCTTTCGCCGCAGGAGCTTTGCCAGCGTGTGCTTGCTCCATGAGAACTCGTCCACCGCAAGATAGACCTCATAGCCCCGTGCGCGAATCTCCTCGACAATGCACTTGTGCCCCGCCGAGAAGGGGTCGAACGTGCCGGGGAAGAAGGCCACGGGCTTCGGCGGCTCGAAATAGAATTCCCCGGCCTCCACGGAATAATGCACCATAAAGCGATACAGATGGTTCAGCATTGCCGCACGGTTAAAGAACGAAAGCTGGTTGCGCGAGGCATCTGTCAGCAGGGTCAGCAGCTTTTTGCAGATCCGCTCAAAGCAATACCGACGCAGCGACACAGGCAGCGCAGTGTTGGCGATGATATCGTGGCACAGCACGCACAGCGCGTTGCGGTGGATCTCGGAATGATAATGCGCCACGCCGACGAGCAGCAGACTGAGGCAGCGGTCCACGATCGGCCGCGTCGCTTCGGGCAGGGCCGCGATCAGGCTGCCCAGCGTCCGCAGCGCGGGTCCGGCGGGCCGCACCGTGCCGGAGCGCAGCAGGCCCTCCAGATGCTCCACCGCCTCTGAAATTTCCTTTTCCGGCAGCGTGCAGATCAGCTTGCCCAGATACGCCGGAATGTAGCGGGCAACCTGCTCCTGTCCGTTTTCCAGCTCGCGCAGCAGATCGACCGCGATCTCGTTGCGCTGATCGACTGTCAGGTAAGGCGCAAGCGTGACCATGGCCTCGCCCGCGTGCTCGCGCACCGGCAGATGCTCGCTGACGGAAAGCAGATTGGACAGATGCATTGCCGTGTGGAACGCATTTTCCGGATGCAGCGCTGCGTCGTCGCGGAGCATATCGATCTGCACGAGCTTGACCGTCCAATGCACCGCACTCTTCAGATTGCTCAGATAGAGGTACGAGGCCTCCGGCAGCGCGGGTAGCGTCTGCCCCAACAGGAGCTTTTTGCGCAGATAGGCGACCGCTGCCTCCTCACTGGGCAGCGCTTGCGCTGCCTGCTGTAAAAACTCCGGCGACGCGCAAGACCGCAGATGGTCCACACAGCGCAGCGCGACGAGCTGCCACCGTGCCGTCCCGCTTTGCAGCATCCGCGTCAGCGGCACCTCGGCAGCCCGGAACAGCACCGGGCTGACCGCCGCCGGCGGAACGTGACATAGCGCATCAAACAGTACAAAGCAGTCCGTTTCCGGCAGCCCGTCAAAGTGCGCAAACAGCGGCTGTGCCAGCTCGGCGGCAAGCAGTGCGTCGCATGACGCGAACAGACTCTCACAGATTGCCTTAAGCGAATTGGAGATGCGCAGCGCGTGCTTGCGGGCGATCTTATGATCCGGGTGCAGACACTGTACGATGTAGCTGTCCCAAAGCGCGACGGATTCGTCCAGCAGCTCCAGCATCGTCGGGGCCATCGCGGATTTCGGTGCGGCTTCCGGCAGCTCCTTGCGGTATTTCGGGCCGCTGTTGGCGAGAATTTGCCCCATAATATTGCCTGCTATCCGCCGAACGTCGCCCTCCGGGTGCATCAGCAGCTCATAGAGAAAGCTCAGCAGCTTCTGCTTGCTCGAACGGGTCATGTAAGTGTTATATTCGTCGAACAGGCGCAGATAGGTGCGGATGCGGTGCGTGTTTTTCTCGCCCCGCGCCTGCTCCAGCAGAAGATCGAACGACGTGTCTGTGCTGATGGCGTTCATCAGGCGGATGTTGTTGTCAAACGTGAGATCGCGCAGCGCGTTAAGCGATTCGGCCTGCGAAAGCAGCGCCGTGTCCCGCCGTTCCGGAGCGGTCAGCGTGCCGTCGTCCTGCACGCCTCTGCTGCGCAGAAACGCTTCAAAATCCCGCAGCTTGCAGTAAACGAGCTGATACCGCCGCGCCTTTTCTTTCGTCACATTTGAGAGCTTCGAGCGGATGATACCGTACGAATCGGCCAGCGAATAGATGCGCATGACCTCACGGCCGCCCTCCCGGCTGCCGCGGACACGGAAGTCGGCATAGATCAGCAGCAGTGACTCGATGGAAAGGTTCTCAAATTCCAGATCCCATGTGGAGTGGTTCGCGGAAATGTGCGCGATGCCCTCCATCGACCGCTCCGTCAGCCATTGCCATGTATAGTAATAGTGCAAATATGGCACTCGCGCTGCGTCACTGCCTCGACAGGCAAATTTACCAATGTCATGACACAGCGCCGCAGCAGCGACCAGCGGCACATCGACCGGAAGTCCGGCCTGCTTTGCCGCCAGCGCCGTCTGTACCGCGATATTCCGCACACCGATTGTGTGCGATGCTGCGTCAAAGGGCATAATCTCCCGGCTGATGCGCAGGGTCAGTAAAAAATGTGACTGCACCACCGCCGTTTGAAACAGTGCGTACTCCTCCGGCAGCCGTGTCGGAAGCGTTTGGTCGAACGCCAGCAGATCCGTCAGCGGGTCAAACGGCGCGTCCTCCGCCGTCAGCAGCGCCTCCAGCGCGTCGATCAGCAGTACGATCGCCCGCCGCGTCGGCTCCTCCGGCGGAGTGTAGTCCGCGTCGCGAAACAGCCCGTCCGTCAAAAACGCATAAGCCGCCCGCAGCCAACCCTCCGCCGGTGTCGGCGCCAGGCGCTCCAGCACCGGTGACAACTGCGCCACTGCCTCTGTGCAGAGCATACCCCGATCGAATTCCGAGCCGCAAAACAGCGCCGCCGTCCCGGAAAGCTCCGGTGGCAGCTTCTCTATGAGCTTTTCCTGCAAAAATCGCATAGCAGCTGCTCCTTTTTCCTGTATTCCTTATATTATACCGAACATCACGCGGCAGTACAATATCAAAATGCCGCTTTCCGATAAAAATCCCGTGCCGCCGCCTCACAATTCCATGCTACTGCCGAAAATCCCCCAAAAACCGCCGCGTTTTTCGCCGCCCCAACGAAAAATGCCCCCACAACCCATACTTGCCTCTTGATTTTTCTGCGCATGCCTGTTATAATAGCAGAGCTATTTCCCCCGATATCCCACGGAGCAGTATCGAAGTGCTCATAACAGGGCTGACTCGAAATGCGCGTTGGCTCTGGCCGTTTTCTCCGCTGAAAACCCTTGATTTATAAGGGTTTTCGCCGGATCGAATTTCAAAATTTCATATTGTTCTTGCGTGTTTTTCTTGCATTTTCTCAGCGCACGGAAAACAGTTGAGATATACGGAGGGCTATCGAAGAGGTCATAACGAGAACGACTCGAAATCGTTTGACGGCCAAAAACCGTCCGTGGGTTCGAATCCCACGCCCTCCGCCAGCGAAAAACCCAGTCATATCAAGGCTTTGCGCCCATATGACTGGGCTTTTCTTTTTGCTAATCTGCCATTGCTGCACATGATTTTCGGCAAGAAGTCATGTCTGCCATCCGACGGCCTCGGTTTCCGGCAGGGTCAGGACGTTGTCCATTACGTTTGCGGACGTAAGCTTGGACTTATAATCCAAGTGGCTGTAGATGTTTGCCGTGGTGCTGATATCGCTGTGGCCCAGCCATTCCTGGATCTGCTTCATGGGCACGTCGTTGGCAAGCAGCAGCGAGGCGCAGCTGTGCCGGAGATCGTGGAAGCGGATATGCCGCAGACCTTTCAATTCCAGCAGCTTGCTGAAATTGCTGCTGAGATTCCGGGGATTAAAAATGTTCCCCATTACATCCACGAACACATAGCCGTCGTATTCCCGGTTGTAGCAGTTGCCGCAGATCCTCTTGTTTTCCTTCTGCTGCTCCTTCAAGGCCAGCAGCTTCTCCCGGATATTGTCGACCAGAGGAAGAGAGCGCAGACTGGATTTCGTCTTGGCGCGATCCTCGCGGACGATCTCATACTTGCCGTCTATCTTGGCATTTGTTACGATGTGTCTGATGGTGATGGTATTGCGCTCAAAGTCGATGGCGTCCCATCTCAGGCCCAGAGCCTCGCTGCGCCGGAGCCCGTAGAACGCGGTGATCTGGATCAGCAGAGAATAGGGGTGATCCTTTGTCGCCTCAAAGAGCTGCTCCAGCTCCTCCAAACGGTAGTAATCCGCGATATACTTCTGCTTCTTCGGACGCTCCACCTTGTCGGCGGGGTTGTACGGAATGAGGTCCATCTTGACGGCATATTTCAGAGCCTTGTGAATATTGGCGTGCTCGTGGATGACCGTGCTGGCAGACACGGTTTTCAGCTCGTACAGATAGAAGCTCTGAATATGCCTGGCTTGAAGCTCGCCCAGCTTGACGCCGGTTTTCCGAAAGTACGGTGCGATTTTTCCCTTTACCATCTGGGTGTAAGAGGAAAAGGTCGTCTTCTCAATCGAATTGCGAACGACCTCCAGCCAAAGCTCCATAAAGTCGGCAAAGAGCATATCGGCAGACAGCTCTCCGTTTGACTTGTGCTCGGCAGGGGGAACATAGGTCTGACGCAGCTCCAGCAGCATTTTCTCCGCGCGCTTTTTGTTGTTCTTAATTGGCAGTCCCGTTGGAAACCACGGCTGCTTCCGTTTGCCGTTGGCGTCCAAATAGCTCAGGACCATATAATAGTAGTCGTTTTTGATTTGCAGGTGTCCCGCTATCATTCATCCATACCTCCTTTTGCTGACAGCGTATGAACGGGCACCCTTTCGGACCGTAACCATTATACGGCCTACTCAGATGCCCGTCCAATGTGTCGTTTCAGTTCAAATCCGTGTCACGCTGCCGGCTGGGGATTGCCCGCCGAGAGAGCGTAGCGGATCACGTTGATTTTCGGAATGCGGTAGGCGTTTCCGATTTTCATGCCGGGGATATACCCGTCGCCAATCAGCTCGTAGGCCAGATGGCGGCTGATTTTCAGCATGGACTGGACCTGGGCAACGTTCACAATGTCGGGGTAATCCGTGAACATCACCTCATACATGGTCTGCAGCTCAGTCTTCGTCACTGAAACCACCTCCTCCGTCGTCGCGCATAAAGCTGTTGAGCCTTCTTTCGACCATGTGAAGCACATAATGGACCTCGCTTTGGCTCAGATTAAAGGACAATACATGTCCTTCTTCGTCAGTGAGATTGATGGTCATTCGTTCGTTGCTGACATCAATATCAGCGTAGTATTTCTTTAGGAATCTGTCGAAGAGGATATCCACCATTTCACAGCCGTCTTTGGAAAACACGTCAATCATATCATCCAGATAGTCCATTCTTCCTTCGTCCAAATCGAATTCAATGATTTCTTTTATGATTTCTTTCATTGTAAAATCTCCTTTCAGCGGGCGTCGCGGTCTCGGTGCTGACGCTCCAAATGTTTGTTGTAAAAGTCCATAGCCTTGACAAGCGTCTCGGTCATCTGTTTCATAGAGGTGTCCGGACGGAAGAAACTGCGGAG
>OIZL01000923.1_pt1 | contig 18454 bp, 23 predicted proteins | sample 1588541 | NCBI WGS metagenome assembly OIZL01 (sample SAMN03283285) | human gut metagenome | biome: human-associated habitat; material: feces | host: Homo sapiens | place: Peru | collected 2012 | reverse complement strand
TCATCAACAAATAATTTTGCTATAGAATTTATTAATCCTATACTTCCATTTTCTGAACTTGATTGTATTGCATCTTCTATTTCAGAAACACTTAGTTTTTCTTTTCTTATCATTCCCGAAACAACATTATCAACTACCATAACTTCTGGAACTAAAACTAATTTTTCGTTTTTTCCTGGTAGAAGCCTTTGAGCTACTACTAATTTTAATAATGAAGATAGCAAATATTTTACAGTTGTTTGGTCAGATATCTCATAAAAGTTTATCATTCTATCTAGTGTTTCTGCACATGATTTCGTATGAAGTGTTCCAATAACCAAATGTCCAGACTCTGCTGTTTCTATTGCAGCATCCATTGTTTCTTTGTCTCTTATTTCTCCTATAATAACAATGTCGCAATCCTCTCTTAGAGAGTTTTTTACACCATCACTAAAAGAAAGTGAATCTCCACCAATTCCAATCTCTTTTTGAACTATAACTGATTTTTTTGATTTATGCTTATATTCAATTGGGTTTTCTAATGATAAGATCTTTTTATTTAATGATTCATTTATATCATTAACCAAGGCATTTAATGTTGTTGTTTTACCTGAGTTTGTTTTTCCTGTTACTAATATTAATCCTTGTGGCTGCCTTGTCATTCTTCTTACTATATCTGGAACTCCCAAATCTTCGAATTTTGGTAACTCTTTTTTTATAAGCCTAAAAGTAAATACAGGAACTCCTTCAGCTAAAGATGCATTTATTCTTAATCTTGTATCTTTATACTCATAAGAAGTGTCTAGTTTTTTTGTTTCCTTAAATACTGTATCTTTATCCAAATTACCTTTTACAATTGAATCATAAATATCATACATATCATCTTCTGTTAGTACTTCATATTCTTCAATTGGTTCAAGCCTTCTTGTGATTCTTAGCATAGGTTTTAAGCCCAAAATTAAATGGATATCTGATGCATCTTTTTGTATTGCAATGTCAATTAAATCTTCTATTTGTACCATATTCAATATTTCCCTTCTATTTTATTAATAATTTTTTATTTAATTCTTTCATATTTGTAATTCCTTCAATTACTTTTCTAATTCCATCAATTTCAATTGGTTCATATCCGTATTTTTGTGCTTCTTTTTTTATTTTTATTGAAGATTCACCATTAGATATTAATTCTTTTATTTCATCATTTATCTGTAATACTTCAAATATACCTATTCTTTCTAGATAACCAACATTATTACAATATTCGCATCCAACAGCATCATAAGTTTTTTTGTTTTTTAAATCAAACTTATAATTATATTTTTCTTCTACTTTTTTTATTATTTCTAATTCTTCTTCATTAAATTCTCTTTCTTTAGCACAATGTTCACATAGTCTTCTTACTAATCTTTGTGATGCAGCTGTAGCTAGTGTACTTGCAATATCATAATTTGATACACCAAGTTTTCTAAGTCTAGTAATTACTTCTACCGCATCTATTGTATGAATTGTAGATAAAACATAATGTCCTGTTTGTCCAGCTTGTATAGAAATTTCAGCTGTTTCCTTATCTCTTATTTCTCCAACTAGAATAATATCAGGATCTTGTCTTAATATTGTTCTTAAAGCTGATGCAAAGTTAGTTTTTGCTCCCATTTCAACTTGATTTAAACCAGGTATTCTAATTTCAACTGGGTCCTCAATTGTTGTAATGTTTACCTCAGTTCTATTTAACTCATTTATAATAGCATATAAAGATGTTGTTTTACCTTCTCCAGTTGGTGCTCCCATAATTGTAATACTGTTCCTTTTTTCAAAGCATTTTTTAACATCTTTATCTTTTGGGAATCCTAGTTCATGTAATCCTTTTATATTTTGATTTTTCTTTAATAGCCTTAAAACAAATTTTTCACCATAAATATTTTTTTGTGAAGAAACACGTATATTATAGTCTGGATATATAATTATTCTACCATCTTGATCTTCTTGCTTTTCTTGGTACATATTGGATATAGCCTTTAAACGACCTACAACTTGTGCTTGTTTTTCTTTTGGTATTTCTGTAATTGTAAAAAGTTCTCCATCAATTCTAAATCTAACTCTAACTTTATCTTCCATTGGTTCGAAGTGTATATCACTTGCTCTTTTACTCATTCCCGTCTTAATTATGGAATCTATAAGTTTTATCATATCTGAATTAACATTAATTCCTTCTTCAGCTTTGCCGTCAAGCATTCTAATAATATTATTAATATTAGATTCAAAAGTAATGTATTTGTCCATTACCAAGCCTTTGTTTAAAAGCAATAATCTTATTTTATCTACATTTGATTTATTTGCAGTGTCTGCAAAACAAACTTTAATTTTTCCCTGTTCTTTTGTAAATGGAACTGCATTACAACTTTTAATTGTATCTAAAGAAATATATTCTTCAGTATTTAAATCTATATCATCTGGAGTTAATAAAATACCTTTTTCACCCAATATATCCGCAATTCCATCTATAAGCGTTTTAGGGTTACAATCTGTAGTTTCTTTTAATATTTCTCCTAGTTTCATTTTTCTATGAGATTTTTGATATTCCACTGCAGCATTTATTTGTTCTTCAGTTACAATTCCTCTTCTTACTAACTCAACCCCAATTGGAGCTCTTTTATTTGATTCCATAATTCCTCCTATGTTTTAATAGATTTCTTCTATTTTATAAGTAATCTCCTTGGAAAAACTGTTATTGAATGTTACTTTTGCACTTATAATGTTTTCTTTATTTGGATTATAATTAAAACTTAAGTCACTAACCCCGTCGCATATTTTTATATTATTATAATAAATAATACCATTTCTTAACGAAAATGAATTTCCAGTTTTAAATAATATATAGTTTTTTTCTTCTTGCTTAATAGTGCTTTCAACTTTATTCCCTGTTTTTTTTATCTCTTTTAAAAAGTAAGTATTAAATTTATTAAATTCCAATATTTCCTTTGTTCGATCATTTATTCCTGTATTATTTTCGTAAAAATTTTTAATTATGCTAGACATGATTCCAATTATTATAAATAGTACACTAATATATATAATTAGAGACATTAATGTAATGCCTTTACATTTTTTCATATTTACTCCTTTATCTTTGTTCTTATCATTGTTTGTTTGTATGTTTTGTCTCCTATAGAATATTCTATATCTGCTGTAATTTTTTGTATAATATCTTTTTCTCCTAAACTTTCTGGTTTATTGATTGTTATTATATATCCTCGGCTTACAGCTTCTTGTGGTATACAACCATCATATTGGTTTGAATATTCAGATACCGTAGTGTAATTAGCCATTCCGATTTGTTCAAACGTTTCAGTCAAATAAATAGTTGCTTCTGCTTCTTTATATAATTTCACATTTTTTAAAGCATTATTCAAAATTAAGGATACAATTAGTGATGAAAATAACATTATTGCAATTATGGATATAATAATGTCTGTTGACGTAAATCCTTTATTGCAGTTTGTTTTCATATTTTTATTCATAACAGTTAATTATAGGCTCCTTTCTATATTAAATAGTTTGTTATAAATTCCAAAATAATTATTGTAATAATATTAGCTGTACAAAGAAAAAATCCTATTGGCATTTTATCTGTTTTTTTCTTGTTTATAATTCTGTAAATTATGATTATCATTAAAGTCAAAATTGCAGAAATTATATATGTTTTGCTTCCACAAAATACTATAATATATAAAAATAAATATAATATTTGTATGTAGTATTTTTCTTTTAAAAATTTTTTTAAGCTTAAGCTTGTTAGTAGTAAAATTATTAATAGCATTAATAAATATATAACATATTGATATACATTTATATTTTTCAATGTACATTGATATATTATATATATTATTTCTATTATATAGCCTACAACAATAACGCTTTTTTCTATTTTAATATTTTCTTTGTCTATTCCAGCAATAATAAATAAAATAGAAATATAAATTAATAAAAATGCTAAATTAATAGTACTATTAAGACATCCTATATCAGTTTTGCTTACAATAGCTAATATAAGAAATGTAAGTCCCGAAAATATTTCCAGAATTAAATATCTAGGTCTTATTTTCAACCCGCAATATCTACATTTTCCACCTAAAAAAATATAGCTAAATATCGGAAATAAGTCAAAAAATCCTAATTTGTGATTACAATTAGGACAATATGAATGTTTTATTAATATATCTTCTTTTTTAGGAATCCTATATACAGCAAGAGTAAAAAAGCTACCAAAAAAAGATCCTGTTATAAACATTAGAATATATAAAAAAATTTTCATCTTATTTTTATGATATATTAATTAAATATCATATTACTCCTTTCGTTTTTTAAAGAAAGGCATATACTCCCATTGTATATAAGTAGCATATGCCTTTAAAGTCAAATAAATTGTTAATAATACACTTAAATCTTAATTATTGTCCTGTTGTGTTATTCCAGTTTTCAAGATAAGCGTTATATTCATCAATTTTTGCGTTTTCATTTGTTTGAGCAGTTGTATAATCATTTTTTGCATTTTTTGCGTAATCAATTATTTTGTTATTATTTATTGAAGAAATTGCAACTACTGCTAATATTAATAAAACAATTATTGTTATTATTAATGCAACTAATGTAATACCTTTTTGTCCTTTCATTTTTTTCCCTCCTTTTCTAATTATAAATATATATATATATATATTTATTTATAAAAAATAAATATATTATAAACTTATTTTAATCCACCATTATTATAGAAGCCACCTGAACTATTTGTACTATTTGAGTCTTTTGAATTATTAGTGTTGTTATCTGATGATGAATTTTCTGTTTCATTTGCACTTTTACTTATAGGAGCAAATGGATCTGCTTTTCCGCTTGTATATTCTTCACTAGACTTTTCGTATTTTTTTATATCTGAAGCATCTAAATAATATGTTGTTATTAAATCTTTGTCTTCTTCTAAAACTTGTTCTTGTAATTGTTCATTCATTTTGTCTGTAAGCTTATATTCTTCTGCTATTGGAATAACCTTCGTTAATGCTATTTTATCATAAAACACGATGCATATAGAAAATATTATAGCTATAATTACTAAAATACTAAAAATTAAATTTTTTATAATTTTATAGTTGTCTTTATTCATAAGCTTGTCTCCTTTTTATTGTGTTACAGTGTTTTCACTTGACGAAGTTTCATTTGTTGTTTTTTCATTTGATGTATCTTGAGAACTTGCACTTTCTTTTAATGTTTTTGGATCTAGTTTTATGTTTTTAACAGTAAACGTTGATGTTACCATATTTTCATCTCCTGATATTTTAAAATTATCTATTCTAAAATATAGGTCTGATGCATTTTCAATGCTATTTATGAATTGTGAAATATCAGGGTATCTACCAATAATAGTAAAATTCAAATCATAAAATCCTTCTTTACTTCCATTTGATTTTACTTTTAATTCAATTATAAGGTTATTTATTTTAGCATATTTACCAAAAACTCCCCACAAATAAACTATATCATACTGTTTAACTTCATAAACACCATTTTCGTCTGCAAGTTCAAACATTTCATCATATTTTTGTTTTTTTAATTCGTATCTTTCATATGTTTCTTCCAATTTTTTAATAGAGTTTGGATAATCTATAGATGTCAATGTACTTGCCTTTTCAATTTTTTCATTAGTTTCTTGGTTTTTATCAATTATTTCATTTATAGAAGAAATTTGAAAGTTTCCAATTTTTATTCCTCTTGTCATGGTTATTACTAATACTAAAAAGGCTACTGTTGAAATTAATAAAATAATTTTATCTCTCATGGCAACTCTCCTTCTATTGTAACTTTCAAATAGTCTTCTACAATTCTACCTTTTTTATTAGTCGTTCTTATCCAAGTTCCTGTATCAGATACAACATTTTTTAATATTTCTTCCGTTTTTATTTTTGTTTTAAAATATGCCATTTGTTCTGTATCTAATGTTTTAGCTATTATTACAATATGAGCATCAGATGTGTTTTCAATTGAAATTAATTGTACGCCAGCTGGAATAACAGCCATTATATTATTTAATAAGTTTGGTATAGTATTTTTAAATCTTTTATTTTCAAGATTATTATTATTTAAATTTTCAATATTACTTATTAAATTTTGGTATAAAGTTATTTGGTCATTAAAATTTCTGTCATATGATTGAACTTGAGAAATTTTTTGATTTGTTTGTTCTATAGATTCATCTGTTAAAGTTCCTTTTTTATTTAATTTATTATTAATAATGCATGTTCCCAAAATATATGAAACAGCAAGTAAGCACACTGTGTAAGTAAATGAATTATATACTGAGCTATGCTTTTGTATAATATTTTCGAATTGTTGCAAAATTTCACTTGGTTTTGAAAATCTTACATCTTGTTTTAGTAGTTCTTGAAAATTTTTTGTTGCTTCTCCCTTTAGGAAATTAATATTAGTATTTTTATTTAATCCTTCCAAGGCAATTGATATTGCGGAATTTACTTCAATATAATCTTTTATATTAATTTTAACAGCATTACTGATAAAATTAGGTTTAAGAATTTCACAATGAATATCTTTTAAATAGTCCTGAAAATAAATATCAATATTATTAATTACTGCTGCAGTACCAGTTATATAAATATTGTCGATCTTTTCTATGCTATTCTCAACCAACTCTCTTACTTTTGATACTATTTCAAAAAGAGTTGGCATTATATCTTCAAGATACTCATTTTCTTCATATTGGAGATCCTTGTCATTTTCAGTATATATAGTTGTATTTTTGCATATTTCATAGGCTTTAGAATAAGAGTTTTCTTTTTGATTAATATTTTCTATTATTTTTTCTGAACCAATATTCAAAACATTGACATCTGAAACGACATTATTTGTAACTGTTGAAATTGTAGTATTTTTTTCTATATTAACTATGATATTGTTTTCTTTTTTTTCAGTTTGAACTAGGTTTGCTATTGATACTCCTATTGGAAACATAGCAGAAATTTTTAAGTTATTAAAATAATTTTTTCTTTGTAATATTGAAGTTTTAGGTACAGCAATATGAGTAACTTTTATTTTTTCGCTATTGCTATCATTATTAGATAATACATATCTTTTTTCGTATGTTTTTTCGTTTAAGTCTTTTTGATAACATATATCTTCAAATTCTGTTTTTATTATGTTTTGAATATCTTTTTTACTAAGTAAACTAAATACTTCAATTTTATTAAACATTTCGTCTGATGTATTTATGCATATTGTATCTTTGTAGCTATATGTTTCTTCTACGATTTGTTTTATGCATTCTTCAAGATTTTCATAAAACTTAATGCCAAAAGATTCTACTTTAAGGGCATCATTGCTTTTTGACACTTTAGCATATTTTATTATGTTATTTTCTAAATATAAACCCAAACAACTAGCCATTTAACTAAAATCTCCTTCTAAAATTTTATTTTATATAAGTATTTTTTTCTTTTTTTTTTAGTTTCATACTTGTATAAATTTTATTTTTTTGCATAATTTTCATTTATATTTTATTATTTTATTTATAAAAGTCAATATTATCTTTTTAATTGTAATATAAAAATAACTTTTTTGTAATATTTTTGTAATATTTTATTTTTTCTTACGCATTCTTGCTTTTATATTGAATTTTTTATGTATAAAAATTCATTTTTGTGAAAAAATATTTTTGAAATTAAAAAATTGGAGGGATAAAATATGGCGACAAAAAAGCACATAAAAGTAACAGGTATTTCAAATATTTCGTGGAAGGATGCAACATTAAAAGCAATAAATGAAGTTTCAAAAACTATAGATTTAATATCAGATGTCAAAATTTTAGAACAACGTGCTAATATTAATAATAATCAAATAACAGAATATTTTGTCGATTTAGACTTAAGCTTTTTAATTGATGAAAATAGAAAATAGGAGGTTTACTAATAATGAATCCTTTAGATACTAACAAATCTTATCAAGATTATGTTGATAAAAAAACACCAAATTCCCCAATTATCAAAAACTGTTTTAATGCCTTTTGGGTAGGTGGTTTGATATGTGTAATTGGTCAACTTATAAGTTCTTACTGCAAATATAAAGGCTTAGATATTCAAATTTCTGGTACTATTGTATCAATTATTCTTATAGGAATAAGCGCATTTCTAACAGGTTTAACAATTTTTAATAAAATAGGAAAATTTGCTGGCGCTGGTTCTCTAATTCCAATAACAGGATTTGCTAATTCAATTGTTTCCCCTGCTATGGAATATAAGTCTGAAGGATATGTTATGGGAGTTGGTGCAAAAATGTTTACTGTTGCTGGTCCCGTATTAGTGTACGGAATATCAAGTTCTGTTATTATAGGCATGATTTACTTTATTTTTAAATAATTTGGAGGTTTTATGAAAAAAATTGGAACTCAAACAATAATGTTTAATAATCCCCCATCTATTTTAAGTACTTCTAGTATAGTTGGTCCAAAAGAAAGTCAAGGGCCACTTGCTAAATATTTTGATAAATGTTTAGAAGATGAATTTTGGGGCGAAAAAACATGGGAAAAAGCTGAAAGTAAAATTATAAAAGAAGCAGTTAATACTGTAATTAATAAGTCTGGTTTATCAAGTAGCAATATAGATTATTGTTTTGCTGGAGATCTATTAAATCAATGTATTTCATCTAGTTTTGGACTAAGGGATCTAAACATTCCTTTTTGGGGTATATTTGGTGCATGTTCTACTTTTGTTGAAGGAATGATTCTTTCAAGTATTATGGTTGACGGGCAAGCCGGAGAAAATTGTTTATGTGCTGCATCAAGTCACTTTTGTAGTGCTGAAAAGCAATTTAGATTTCCATTAGAGCTAGGAAATCAACGTCCACCATCATCTCAGTGGACAGTAACTGGAGCTGGAAGTGCTATTATATCTAAGCACAATTTAGGTCCATTTATTACCTATGCAACAGTTGGCAAAATAGTAGATATGGGAATTAAAGATGCAAATAGTATGGGGGCAGCAATGGCTCCTGCAGCATTAGACACAATATTAACTCATTTCAAAGACACAGGCAGAAACCCTAGTTACTATGATGCAATTATAACTGGTGATTTAGGTCATATTGGAAAGTCAATTGTTATAGATTTAGCTGAAAAGCAAGGCTATAATATAAAATCAAATTACAATGATTGTGGTGTTTTAATATTTGATAAAGAAACTCAAGACACTCATTCTGGTGGAAGTGGATGTGCTTGTTGTGGTACTGTTTTTTCAGGATATTTTTATAATCAGCTAAAAAACAAAAAAATAAAAAACATTCTATTAGTTGCAACTGGTGCATTAACAAATGCCACTAGTGCACAGCAGGGCGAATCTATTCCAGGAATTGCACATGCCGTATCAATAGAAATTTAAGTAAATTAGAATAAGCACCAAAGCGTAAATTCTAATTTAGAAAGGATTTTATAATGCAAGATTTTTTTCAAAATATAAATTATATGCAACTTTTATATGCTTTTTTAGTCGGTGGCTCTTTATGTTTAATTGGCCAGATATTAATAGATAAAACAAAGCTAACTCCAGCAAGAATTTTAGTTATATATGTAACTGTCGGAGCAATTTTAGGTGGAATCGGCGTATATCAATACTTAGTTGATTTTGCAGGTGCTGGTGCTACTGTTCCTTTAACAGGTTTTGGATATAACCTAGCAAAAGGAGCAAAAGAAGCTGTTGATCAATATGGTTTTGTAGGAAGTTTTATAGGTGGTACAAAGGCTGCTGCTGGTGGAATAGCTGCAGCAATATTCTTTGGTTATATAGCATCTTTAATTTCAAAACCAAAAATGAAAAAGCAATAACACATCTTTTGGTTAAATTGTTACTAAATAATGTTTTCTGGTAGGCACAATACCTGCCTCTACATACTGAATATGTTCCAAAAAATGTTTTATTTTTACGTATACAAAAAGAGGTAAAAACAATTTTTAAAAGTTGTTTTTACCTCTTTAAAACTTGCATTTCTTAAGCTTTTTTTGCTATATCTGCAATTTTAGCAAATGCTTCTGCATCTGTAACAGCAATTTCTGCTAACATTTTTCTGTTTATTGTTACGTTAGCTTTTTTTAGTCCTGCTATTAATGTGCTATAAGTTAATCCATTCATTCTTGCAGCAGCATTAATTCTAGCTATCCATAATTTTCTAAAGTTACTTTTTTTATCTTTTCTTCCTATATATGCATACATTCCAGATTTCATAACTGCTTGTTTAGCTGTTCTAAATCTGTAACTTTTTGCGCCATAGTAACCTTTTGCTTGTTTTATTATTTTTTTATGTTTTTTTCTTGTTATTTTAGCTGTTTTAACTCTTGCCATTTTTATTCACTCCTTTATTCATTAATTTCCATATGGTAATAATTTTTTGATTCCTGCTTCACAAGTTTTATCTGCATAAGCATTTTGAATCTTTCCTGATTTCTTTTGTCTAGAAGTTTTGTTAGCTAAAAGATGTCTTCTATTAGATTTTGTTCTTTTAACTTTTCCTGTAGCTGTTAAGCTATATCTTTTTTTAGCAGCTTTATTAGTTTTTAACTTTGCCATATTTATTCTCCTTTCAAATATGTAATTTATTTAGTTGATAAAATTATAAACATATTTTTTCCTTCTAAAGATGGTTTTTTATCTACATTTGCGATGTCTGATAATTCTTCTACAAATTTATTAAGTAAATCTTCTCCAGCTTTAGCATAATTTAATTCTCTTCCTCTAAATCTAACTGTAATTTTTACTTTTGCACCATCAGTTAAAAATTTTCTTGCGTTTTTTGCTTTAAAATTGAAGTCATGATCTTCTGTGTTTGGCGTAATTCTTATTTCTTTTATTTCTGATGTTTTTTGTTTTTTCTTAGCTTCTTTTTCTTTTTTTGCTTGCTCAAATTTATATTTTCCATAGTTCATAATCTTACAAACTGGTGGATTTCCATTTGGAGCAACTAAAACTAAGTCTAATTTTTTATCTAATGCTATATCTAATGCATCATTTGAAGACATAACTCCTAATTTTTGTCCTTGTTCATCAATAACTTGAACTTCTTTAAATCTAATCTTTTCGTTAATTGGTAATTCTTGTTTTATATTAACACCTCCTAATATAAATGAAAAAAAGATTGACGTATATGTCAATCCACTTAAAAATAAATAGTAAAAGTTATTTCTTTATTTACTACCTTTTTCCTTAATTGGTTAAGGTGAGAAGTGGATGACTTCTTCTTTTCAATATTAATATATTACATCATTTTTTTGAAAAAGTCAATCTTTTCTTGTAAAAATATTGACTTTTTTTAAATTTTATATTAAAATAGATAAGTATTTTATGATTTGATACATTATTGTGACTTCTCCCCGGTAGTTGCAATTGGTGTTTCATATAAATTTATTAATTAATGAATGGAGGGTATTTTTTACCATGAATAATACAACATATAGTGTAAAGAAAAGTGAAATAGAAAGCAAATGGTATATAATTGATGCAGCAAATAAACCTTTAGGTAGAGTTGCTACAGAAGCTGCAAAATTATTAAGAGGAAAACATAAACCAACATACACACCTAACTTAGATGTTGGAGATCACGTAATAATACTTAATTGTAATCAAGTTATATTAACAGGAAACAAAATCAACCAAAAAGTTTATAGAAATCATTCAGGATATATTGGTGGAATGAAAGAAGTTTCAGCTAAAGATATGTTAGAAAACAATCCAGAAAAAGCAATGATGTTAGCTGTAAAAGGAATGCTTCCACACAATAGTTTAGGAGCTGTTCAATTAAAGAAATTAAGAGTATATGCTGGTAGCGAACATGAGAATGTTGCTCAAAAACCAGAAATTTGGAATTTTTAAGGAGGAAAAGTAAATGCCTAAAGCAAAATCACAAAAAACAGTATTTTACGGAACTGGTAGAAGAAAAAGCTCTATTGCTAGAGTTAGATTAGTAGAAGGAACTGGAAAAATAACTATTAATGGTAAAGATATAGATGAATATTTAGGACTTGAAACTTTAAAAGTTATAGTTAGACAACCATTAGTTGCTACAAACACATTAACAAAATATGATGCTATTGTTAAAGTAACAGGTGGAGGATATACAGGTCAAGCCGGAGCAATTCGTCATGGTATAGCAAGAGCATTATTAGAAGTAAATGGTGAATTTAGACCAGAATTAAAATCAAATGGTTTCTTAACAAGAGATCCAAGAATGAAAGAAAGAAAGAAATATGGTTTAAAGAAAGCAAGACGTGCACCACAATTTTCAAAGAGATAATATATACAAAAATCCAGAATTTACATTCTGGATTTTTTCTATACAATAAAAATAGCTAAATGCCAACCCTTTGAGATTTTCTCCTCACAGTCGAAAACTCAAATCGGGCAAGAACAGAGCGACATGAAGTCGCTCTGTTCTTAGATTTTTTCTAAAATTTGTTTAAATTACATTTTTCTGAATACTCCGCCTACTTTTCCAAGTATTTTACAATCTGGAACTATTATTGGGTCCATTGTAGAATTTTCAGGTTGTAATCTTATATGATCCTTTTCTTTGTAAAAAGTCTTAACAGTAGCTTCATCTTCTATTAATGCAACAACTATTTCCCCATTATTTGCTGTATTTTGTTTTTTAACTAGTATATAGTCTCCATCTAATATTCCTGCTTCTATCATGCTTTCTCCTCTAACTGTTAACATGAAGCTTTCACAATTTCCAACAAAATCTATAGGAATAGGAAATGTGTCTGTTATGTTTTCAACTGCAAGAATAGGAGCACCTGCTGTTATTTTTCCTATAACAGGAACATCAACCATTTCTTTATTAGAATAAAAATCCTTAGTTGTATCTAAAGGCTTTTTTCCTGAACTTCCTTTTAATAATTTTAATGTTCTACCTTTTTGAGATTCCTTTTTTATATATCCTTTTTGTTCAAGTTTTGCTAAATAGCCATGAACAGTAGCTGTAGATTTTAGTCCAACAGCCTTTCCTATTTCTCTAACTGATGGTGGATAACCATTAATTTTTGATTGTTTTTCTATGTAATCTAATATTGCTCTTTCTCTTTTATTTAATAAAGTTGGATCTTTTTTGCTCATTTAAAAATCACTCCTCATATTTAATTCAAATATATATTATCATACGAACAAAAAAATGTCAAACAAATTTTTGTAATTTGTTTGACATTTTAATTATATTGATAATTAATTATACCATTCAAATTCCCATTCAAGGATTTTTACAGTATCTCCTTCTTTTACGCCTTTTTCTTTAAGTTTAGCTTCTATTCCTAAATCTCTTAATTGTTTTTGGAAATAATGCATTGATTCGTTATCTTGAATGTTTATTCTTCCCATTAGTTTTTCAACAGCTGGTCCTGATACAATGTATTCTCCATTTACATTTTGAACTTCAAATTCGTCTTCATCATCTTTTAAAGTATATATTATTCTTTCTTGAGTTGGTTCTATTATTTCTTCTTTTGGAAGTTCTTTTAAAAGTTCAGAAATTCTTTTCATCAATTCTTTTATTCCTTCGCCAGTTGCTGCAGATATTTTAAACAATTCTATTTCTTTATCTTTAGCCATTTCTTCAACTTCATTAAGTAATTTTTCGTCTTGTATAACATCTATTTTATTTGCAACTATTACCTGTTTTTTGGTAGATAACTTTTCGCTATATTTTTTTAATTCTTCATTTATAGTTTCAAAATCCTCTACTGGATTTCTTCCCTCAGAGCCAGATACATCAAGAAAGTGAAGCAATAGCCTTGTTCTTTCAATATGTCTTAAAAACTGTAATCCTAATCCTGTTCCATCACATGCCCCTTCGATTATACCTGGAATATCTGCTATAACAAAACTATCTCCATATTCTCCCTTTACAACACCTAAGTTTGGTACCAATGTTGTAAAATGATAATCTGCAATTTTAGGTTTTGCTGATGTAACTTTAGATATAAATGTTGATTTACCAACATTAGGAAAGCCTAAAAGTCCAACATCTGCCAAAAGTTTTAATTCAAGTATAAATTCTTTTTCTATACCCTTTTCTCCATCTCTTGCAAATCTCGGTGCCTGTCTTGTTGATGTAGCAAAATGTGAGTTTCCCTTTCCACCTTTTCCACCTGGTAAAATAAGCTCAGTTTGACCAACTTCTGACAAATCTGTTACCACTCTACCAGTCTCTGCATCTTTAACAACAGTACCAGCTGGAACTTTTATGTATAAATCTTCTCCACTTTTACCAAATCTATGTCCACCTTCACCATTATTTCCATCTTCTGCTTTAAATTTTCTCTTAAATCTAAAATCTAGTAATGTATTCATATCTGGATCAACTGTGAAGTAAACGCTTCCTCCACGTCCACCGTCTCCACCATCTGGTCCACCTGCAGCAACATATTTTTCACGTCTAAATGTTATTGCACCATTTCCGCCATTTCCAGATTTTGCTGTAATTTTAACATAATCAATAAACATGTACTTCTCCTTTTTATTCGACTTCTAGTTTAATAGTCTATCTTCATAGCTTTTTTAACTTTTTTCATTGTTAATGCCGCTTCTGCTTGAGCTTTTTTAGTTCCATCCATTAAAATTCTTTTTAATTCCTCTTGGTTACCCTCATATTGTTTTCTTCTTTCTCTTAATGGTTCAAATTCTTTTATAATATTAGCTATTAATTGTTTTTTGCAAGCAACACATCCACGTTTTCCTGCCTTGCATTCTTCACATATTGTTTTTACTTCTTCTTTGCTAAATAAATTATGATAATATGCAACCATACATATATCTGGATTACCTAAATCATCTTTTTTTATTCTTCCTGGGTCAGTCAATGCTCCCATAACTTTTTTAGTTATTTCTTCATCACTGTCTGATAAGTAAATTGCATTGCCCAAAGATTTCCCCATTTTTTCATTTCCATCTAGTCCTTTAATTCTTTTGTTTTGGCTTAATACAATTTCTGGTTCTTTTAATGTATCTCCATATATACTATTAAATTTTCTTACTATTTCTCTGCATTGTTCAATTAAAGGCTCTTGGTCCTCACCTGCTGGTACAATATCAGCTCCAAAGCATGTAATATCCGCTGCTTGGCTTACTGGATAACCTAAAAAGCCATATGTAACACTCTCTCCAAATAGTTCTTTTTTTTGTGCAATCTCAGTTTTAACTGTCGGATTTCTTTGAAGTCTTGCTATTGTAACAAGATTAGAATAGAACACTGTAAGTTCAGCAATTTCTGGAATCATAGATTGCAAGAAAATTGTTGTTTTAGTTGGGTCTATTCCAACAGATAAATAATCTAAAAGAACATTATATACATTATCTCTAACCTTTTGAGGATTATTAAAATTATCTGTTAATGCTTGAACATCTGCAATCATAACAAATTGTTCAACATTTTCTTCATTTTGTATTTTAACTCTATTTTGTAGCGATCCAAAATAATGCCCAATATGCATTTTTCCAGTTGGTCTGTCACCAGTTAAACTTCTTTTTTTCTCCATATTATCATCTCTCTTTATCTTATTTTTTTTCTTTTTCAAAGTTTCTATATCCAATTGCTGTAATAGCTATTACCATAAGTAGGAAAGATAGTGCTTTCCATATTCCACTTTCTAGTAATACAATTGCAAATAGTCCAAGTGCTGCAGTTATTGCATACATTATAAGAACTGCTTCTCTTTGGCTAAATCCCTTTTTTAATAATGTATGATGCAAATGTCCTTTATCAGCTTTCATTATTGCTTTTATAGATTTACCTTTTATAGTTCTTCTAACAATAGCCACAAGTGTATCTAATACAGGTAATGCTAAAACAATTAATGGTGCAACAATTACAACTAAAGTATATGTTTTAGCAACGCCAAAAATTGATATTACAGATAAACAATATCCTAAAAAGTTTGAGCCTGCATCTCCCATAAAAGTTTTGGCAGGATTAAAATTAAACGGAAGGAATCCAGCTAAGGCTCCAGCTAAAGCAGTAATTAATAATATTGCAATAATTGGTGAACCATTTAAAGCGAATATTATTAGTAATGATACACATGATATTAATGCAACTCCAGAAGATAGTCCATCTAAGCCATCAATTAGATTAATAGCATTTGTAATTCCAACAATCCATCCTATAGTAAGAATTATAGAAAATATATTTGGTAATCCTATTTTATATAAAAAAGGAATATTTATATTTTCAATTTTTAATCCAAATGTTACAACAACAATTGCAACAATTGTTTGAGCAATTAGTTTTGCTATTGGTGGTAAATCTTTTAAATCATCTATAAAACACACTGTTCCAATAATTAATCCACCAATAAAAAATCCTATTAACTTCATATAAGTATTATCTTCAAGTAAATTTATACTTTTTTCTAAAGAAAGTACAATTAAAAGATATATAATTGAGACCATAAATCCAGCAATTATAGCTAAACCTCCAAGTCTTGGCATTGTTGTTGTATTTACTCTTCTCTCATCTTTTGGAGTATCTACTGCTCCTATCTTTTTTGCTAATTTAATTGTATATGGCGTAATAACAAAAGTGGTTATAAATGCTAGCATAAAAGCAATTGCTATGTCCCCCCACATATTTTTGCCCCCTATTTATTTCATATTTTCGTTTTCTATTTCTTTTATCATATTTAATCTTTCGTTATGTCTTCCGCCCTCAAATTCAGTCGCTAAAATCATTCTAATAATACAAATTGCTTCATTAGTTGAAAGATATTCTGCTCCTAATGCTAATACATTTATATTATTGTGTAATTTTGCAAATCTAGCAGATTCTTCGCTATAACAATTTGCACATCTTATTCCTTTAAATTTATTTGCTACAATTGACATTCCATATCCAGTTTTGCATATTATTATTCCTAAGTCATATTCTTTGTCTTGTACCTTTTTACATACTTCTTTTGCTATGTATGGATAATCTACTCTTTCTTCTGAATATGTTCCAAAATCTTTGAATTCGATTTCTTTGTCTTCTAAATATTTTTTTATTTCTTCTTTTAACTTATATCCACCGTGATCTGCGCCAATTGCTATTTTCATATACACTACCTCCATTATTTCATATGTAATAAATATAACATATTTGAATATATTTTACAAGAATATAAGCATATAAATATCAATTAATCTAATAAGGTGATGTTATGAAAGTATTTTTTATAAATATAAAAAGAAACATTATTCCAATAATGTTTTTTATCTTTATGCTTTGTTTAATATTTTTTTCAAAATCAAATATTCAAGCAGTTAAGTCTTCTCTTAATATATGGATTAATAATGTTGTTCCTTCCCTTTTTCCTTTTTTTATAGCCACAGAATTATTAAATCACACAAATATTCCTCATTATCTTGGAAAAATGTTTAATAAAATAATGAGACCTTTTTTTAATGTCCCAGGTGTTGGTGCTTATGCATTTTTTATGGGAATTATTAGTGGCTATCCAATTGGTGCGAAAATAGTTACAAATTTTAGAGATAATTCATTATGCACAAAAGAAGAAGCAGAAAGATTAATAACTTTTACAAACAATTCTGGTCCATTATTTATTTTAGGAACTATCGGTGTATCACTCTATTATGATACATCTATTGGTTTACTTCTTTTATTAACACATATTTTAGCTTGCATCAGCGTTGGAATTATTTTTAGATTTTGGAAGTTGAATAAAAGACTTGATAGATCAAATGTTGAGACTACCTCTTATATTTCCTTTAATTCTCTAGGAGAAATACTTTCGGAAAGTATTTGGTCTGCAATAAAATCTGTAGTATTAATAGGTGGATTTGTAATTTTATTTGGCATTATAATTTCTATTTTAAACAAAATTTACTTTTTTAACTTTGTATTTATGTTATTATCGCCATTTTTTAAATTTATTAATATAAAATCTGATTTTATAATTCCAATCATTACAGGAATTATAGAGCTTACAAATGGCGTAACAGCTGTAAGTTCTATTGCATGTTCAAATTTAGGAATTAATATAATAATAACAGCCTTTTTAATTGGTTTCGGCGGAATATCTATAATGCTCCAAGTTTTAAGCATTATTTCTAAATCCGATATATCTATAAAGCCATATATAATTGGTAAATTATTGCATGGCATAATTGCAGCTTTATATACATGGCTTATTTTAACAAACTTTTCTTATTTTAACTATTTGATTATATAATTATCTGACTTATTATTTTTATTAAATACAACCAAAGCAACTTTATGTTGCTCTTTGTTCTAGCCCAATTTGTGTTTTCGACTGTAAGGAGAAAATCTCAAAGGATGTAGCGATTGTAGTTTTTAATATAATATGAAAGTATAACTTTTCTATTATATCAAGAAAAGTGGCTTTGCCACACTTTTCTTCTCGCCGATTTGAGTTTCCGAATGA